>Ga0214917_10001832_pt1 | contig 26934 bp, 41 predicted proteins | sample LL_1208_BB_MetaG_FD_177983 | JGI IMG/M metagenome (GOLD analysis project Ga0214917, IMG submission 177983) | Freshwater microbial communities from Lake Lanier, Atlanta, Georgia, United States - LL_1208_BB | ecosystem: Environmental > Aquatic > Freshwater > Lake | place: USA: Georgia | collected... | reverse complement strand
TAATGGCCGGCAAAAAACCAGCCAAACGAAGCACCAGCACACCCGTAGCACCCAAAAAAGACTACGGCAAACCAACACTTTATGTTGGTTTGACACCAGACACAAACCATGTATGCCCAGAATGCGGCAAAAAAACAAAACGCGCCATAATCCGCGAATACAAAGGTATCCTATATTGCGCAAAAGCCTGTGTGGCAAAGGTAAAACGGCGCGAAACAAATCTACAAACGCTATAAAAATTTTTAAGGTACCCTATTTGCTTGCTAGGTACCCCCACTTTTAAAAAATAGTCCAGATGGCTTTGGCTTATGCCAGGTTCCTTGTTAAAGTCCCCCCGTACCCCCCTGTCCCCCCCCCTCTAACCTGTACACCATTGTGTCTGCGTACAGATTGCTGTAAATACTTTTACCAATTTCCCCCCACCCGTGCGACGCGAGACACCAGCGGTCAGCCTTGGTGGTTGGTTGGGGTATGTGGTGTGTGGTGTGTGTGTGTGTACGAGACGGGTGCGAAACCCCTCTGCGCTGTCGCTACGAAGGGGATTTCGCCCCTTCCTAAACCTACGGAAAGAAGGTTGTAATGAACATACATCAGATAATCGCAGAAGTCCACGAAAAAAGTCTAGCCAAGTATTCGTCTTTGTGCGAATGGTGCGAAATGGAAAACGATTTCGCGGGCGAATGGGAAACCCACACGCGATTTGAAGGCTATATGGATTGTTTGCGCGACATTGCTGAAGCAATTAAAGCAAACAAATTATAAAACAGATTTTCTTATAAATCTGTTGGTCAAGGTTGCCACATACACAATCCCGTGTATGTGGTTCGTTGCCCTTCGGGGCGGAAGGTAGGTAAATGGTTATGGATAGTGAAAATATGTTGAGTGTTCATATGTTTGGCGATGTCCAAACATCTGACGATATTCTGTTTGCGGAAACTTTGCTGGCAGAGTCGCGTGGCGTTTATGCTTTTAACCGTGAGTTGAGTGGTACTGACGCTTATGCGGACTTGATTACCTTGATTGAAAATCATTATGGTGATTGGGCTTTCCGTGTCCTTGACCGTTACACGGTTCAGGCTCTGTGGTCGTTGGCTGATGAGTTTGGCGCTCACAATGCGCTTGAGTTCATTCAAAGTCAGGACGACGAGAATATATAAATCCGTAAACGGTGCGCCCCTTCGGGAGCGCACCGTTTACTTCTCTACTAGAAAGGTTGTTATGAAATTAGATTTATCTAAAATCAAGCGTGTTACACCTATCAAAAACAAAACTAAAAGTTTTGTTGTTGATGAAATTGATGAACTTGAGCGCGAAGACGAACAGCGTCAGCGTGCTTTGGACGATTATGGCATCGTTGAAGAACCTGAGTCTGATATTGCGCTAGAGATTGATATGCGCAAACAGGAACTCGGTACTGACCCCGATGAATTGCGTCCGATGCTGAATATGTCTGTTGACCCAGATTATTCAGACGCAAAATTTGCCGACCTCGTTCCTCGGTCGGCGTCAGAAGTGCTATGCCCAACTTGGAACCTCAGGGTTGCTCGGAACTTTGAGTGTCTCTGTGGTTCCATTCATAGGTAACAGCACATTGGGTTTCTGCCCCCGCGTTCGCGTGGGGCAAGAAACCCTCACAAGAATAAAAAACAATAACTAGATACTCTTGAAAGGAGTAAATAATGTCAGATTACATTGAGTTAGTAGTAGCAGGGCTTGGTGGCTCAGGCAAAAAGTCTACAGCAGTTAATTTTACTGTTGTTGACGGTATTCGTACTTGGGCTTGGTTGCCTAACGAACTTGTGTCAGCTCACAATATCCGCGCAGGCGTGACTTTGACTGTACAAGATGTTCGTGCTTTGGGCGATGTTCAATACCAATACGAGAAAGACGGAAAACCAGTTGACCTCGTTAATCCTAAGCAACAACTGTTGCTTGGCGGTCAGATGACCATTACTCAGCCAGTACTTGAGCCTATGGCAAAACTTGAAGTTGTTACTGCTTAACAACTTCAATAGAAACAATAACAAAGGGTCCACCGGACCCTTTGTTATTGTTTCAAGAACTTGGAAAACTGCGGTTTTCGTCATTGTCGCTATGGGTCGCTTACGCGACGCGACAATGCCTCGTAATGGTCTGTCAAACGGGTTTGGGAAACACCAGCCCCTTTGGCAGACCGTCACTTCTACTGTAGGGCTTTCTTCTGTTCGGGTGTCGCATTTTTTGTGTATGCCAATAATTTGTTCGGGTGTTGCAATTTTCTTTGGAAGGAAAATATGAAACTAAAATATAATGTCAGATTGCTTGTTCAATACGAAATTGAAGCTGATTCGTTTAATGAAGCCATGTTGCGGGCTAGCAGAAATGTGATGCCTAATAATGGTGATGCCGTTCAATGGCATTATGTGGGCAAAAATGAAAAAAGGTATGTGTTTGATTATCATGACATGTCTTTGACTGAAGTTGATACTTTCGGTCCAGCAGTTGAGCCTTTGACTGTTGTTCGTGAGTTTGACCCTGACCAACAAAGTTGGTCGTGATGTATAAACAAAAAAGAGAATTCATAATCACACTCAAATACAACTCAAACAATAACAACCCAAACAATATGACAGAACTTCAAGAAAAATTAGAAGACATATTCTGGTTGGAACACGGTGAAACCATTGAAATCCTCAACATTACACAAACAAAAGGAAAACAACAATGAAAAAACTGTTGCAACATTATCGAAACAGCAAAAAATGGGACGATAGTTTATGGTTTATTATCAAAATGGCATTAATGGGCAAATTACTAACAGATGAATGGTATTACTCATATTGCAAAGAAAAATTTGATGACAATAATTAACAATATTAATCGTAATGTCGGTTTGCTTGCGCCCCCGCTTCGCGGGCGCAAGCAAACGCGACTGTGTGTTTATCCATTTATATCTAACGAAAGGAATTGTTATGCCTAGAACTTTACGGTTACAAGACGCACGGCTCGCTGACAATATTACCGAATGCGAAGCGTGTGGTGATTACGAATTTGAGCGAACAGAATTCGCTAATCGCTATAACGGCGATTGGGTTTGTGAAAATTGTTATAACTCGTTGTGCGAAGAAAACAATGATTATGACGGTGATGATTGGAGTTCAGACAACGATGATGACCGCCATGGCATTAACAGCTATAGTTACAAACCTTCACCAAGGTTTTACACAATAGTTGACGGTAATATTCATGTGTCTCGCGAACACATCAATAAAGATGTACCAGTTTTTGGCATCGAGTTGGAAGTTGAAAATGTTGGTCAAAATTATTTAAATGACGCTGTTAGTTTCATCAACAACAATACTGCGCCACTTGTTTATCTAAAGGAAGATTGTTCTATTAATCATGGTTTTGAGATTGTTTCTCATCCTATGAGTTTGGATTATTTCAAGCACATAACCATCTATAAAGAAATGTTGGATTATTTGCGCAACAACGGTTATCATGCTTGGAAAACTTCTACTTGTGGTTTGCATATTCATATTTCAAAAGTTTCTTTTGTTGATGCTAAGCATCAAATGAAGTTTTTGTATTTCATGTTCAAAAACAAAGCTGAACTAATTAGGTTTGCTGGTCGTAATTCTTCTTATGCCAAATATGATTATGATGCTTTTGTCAACAATCAAGACAGCATTTGGGGTCCTAACAAACCTAATCTAATTGAGATTGTTAAAGGTATTCAAAAAAACGGCAACTATGTTCCGCACCCTTACGAACGCAATCTTGCTGTCAATCGTATGGGTGAACATACTCACGAGTTGCGTATTTTCAGACCTTCGTTGCGTTTTGACACGGTTTTGGCATACATGGAGTTTGTTGAGTGTTTGTTTATGTATACCAAACAAGTTACTTCTAATGAAATTCTGAAACATGACGGTTTGAAGTTTGATGCTTTAATTCGTTTTGCTATGTCGCAGGGCGACAGGTATTCAACTTTTATTAGTCGTGTTATTAAGCGTAAGGTCCTTGAACAGAAAGAAAGTAAGTGATATGTGTTTGTTAACTTTTATGCCACCCAATGTTGATATGGATTATGAGCGAGCTAGAACTGCTGCTAAAGCTAATCCTGACGGTTTTGGTTTCGCTATTCATGCTGGTGTTGCAATTATCAAAGACCATGATATGAATTTTGATAAATTGTGGCTTCGTTGGTCTGATATGCGTAAAACATATCGTGGTGCTGCGTTGTTCCATTTCCGTATTGCCACTCATGGCAATACGGATTTGGGCAACTGTCATCCATTTGATGTTGACAACAATCCGCGTAGCGTCTTGGCGCACAACGGCATGTTGCCTTTAACTATGCCAGTCAATGACCATCGTTCGGACACAAAGCTGTTTGCCGAAATTGTGTTGCCACATATTGGTGGTGTTAAAGCTTTGGATGACAAAAATTTCTTTGATGATGTTGGTCGTTGGGCTTCTGGTAACAAAATGGTTATTTTGACTGTTGAAGAAGATGTTGAACGCGATTGGTACATCATCAATGAAAATTTAGGTCATTGGGATGCAGGTGTTTGGTGGTCTAATAGTTCATATAAAGCTTTCAGTTATATGCGAACGCCTATGGGTTATCCAAGTTATTCAAGCAGTCGTGGTATGTATGGTGGTAATCCCTACAAAAGTGGTTGGGACGATTACGACTACGACGATGATTATGAATGGGTGAAGCAACCGCGTTCTTTGGCTGAAGATAATGATTTTGCTTGGACACAAGAAGATGAATTAGATTTAATCGAAGACGAGTTGTATCCAACCGGAAAAGCTTTTGAACAAATTTGTGTGTTTACAGATTTTTCTAATGTGGAATACGCAAGGATTACTTGTTATAACTGTGGCATTGAATATTTTGTTGATGCCATGGAGCCTGTCCCTACTCATTGTGGTGAGTGTTTATGCTGTTTTCATTGTTCAAATACGGAAAGTTGTGAGTGTTGGGATGATTATGAATATGGTGAAAAATATATTGTTTGGAATGAAAAAGAAGGGACTATTTCTTATGAAGCAAAATCTAAGCAACAAGCGTCGTAAAAAAATGAAAAGAAAAGTTAAACGCAAAGATTTCGGTTGGGAAAAAGTTCTTGCCGAAATAACTAAGTATGAAATTTTATTGGCTAAAGAAAAAGAAAGGAACAGTAAAAAATGAGTATCAGACTTGTAACGGAAGATGTGTTGCGCTTGGATGTTGATGTCGAAACATACAATCGTATGTTTCGTGAAATTCAACAAAAACTTGATGAGCGTTATGGTGAACTAATTTCGGAGTTGATTGAATCTAAATTAACCGAAAAATTTATTCAACAAATTACATCTCGTATTGATTACGAAGCAATCAACTATCAAGCCGCAAACATGATGAATTATGGTCGTGTCATTGACCATGCCAAAACAGAATTGGTTGCGCATTTGTTGTCCGATGAACGTTTCAAAACATTGGTTCAGCGTGGTTTAAATATTGCAACTGTTGGTTTAATTAATGAAACTGTTGAGCGTGTTTCCACGCTCATGCAAGAAAACAATGGAATTGCAGGTGATGTTTGATGTCTGTAAAAATCAAATCTTTTTCTGACGCCAAAAATTACCATAAACAATATACAAACAAATTAAAAATGTTAGAAAATATTAGTCCGCATATGCGGGAGTTGTTTGAGCGTATTTCTGATTCAGATTTCGGGCTCACTCTTGTGGAGTGTGCCCGTTCTGATGACCGGATGCGCATGAACGAAACAAGAATACGGCTAGATATGTTGCGTCTTGACGGACACATCATTCTGGTTGACGGTAGATATTACAACAGAGCACATATAGAAATGGAAGGTGACTGAAATGAAATCGGTTATATTAAAAAAAATTATTTCGGCTGAACAAAAAATTAATTCAGTACTACAAAATTATAAAGACCCCTGGAGTCTTCCAGAAGCTTCTATTTGGGTTGAAAACAAATTTCATGACATGATTTTGATTAAAAAATCGGGTGATGTTTATGATTTGTTGGTTGACCCAACCACGGTAACCGCTGTTAAACACGCACCGTTTTTCACTATTTTGACATGCGGTTGGGCTGCGCCACTTGACGATTCAGATGTTGCTCCTTCAGAACACAAAGAACGTCGTCGAGTTCGTTTGGTTGTTGGCGCAAGTGTTACTGGTGTTGCCAGTGTGTTGCGTTTCAAAGATAATCCTGACGAAATTGTTACTGATGAAAATAAGGCTAAAGGTTCTTTGGCAGATGCTGTTTGGGATTTGCTGAAAGAAAAACTCAGAGCAGAAAATGAGAATAACTAATATGAATATTGTCAAAAGAAGTGATGTTGTTAATGAATTTATTGCGACATTCTCGCAACAGGGTGTTGTGTTTACTGACCAAGAAATAGAAATCATATTCAATCGTTACGCAACCAAGTTCCGTGATGTTGTTGAACATGTAGATAAGGAAGAAACAAAATGATATTGCAATATATCGAAAATCCAGTTATCAAAAAACAAAAAATTAAAGAAATAATACAAACTATTATTGAAGAAGGCCCACCGGGTAAATGGGTGATAGTTGATACTACAAAAAACAAATCAGAAAAAGAATACAAAAATATGTACAACAAATTCTATCAATACAGAAACAGATACAAAAACATGGAATGGGCTGTTCATCATGACGAAAACAATTATTCGATTATTTGTAGGGAAAAAGAACCATCGATATGATGTTTACAATAATAGTAATTGTGTTTATCTGTGCAACAATATTCATGATAAATCAAATTACGAAATACTAAAGGAGAACATAATGACTGCAATTAGTGTTGGATTCGAGTTAGAAGACGCTGGTCAATGTATGCCACATCTAAAGGGCACAACACAAGCATTAGCGTTGGAAGATATAGAAGAACTATTCCGTTCCTATGTGCGTGAAGCAGGTTGTGAAATAATGTGGCAACTACTTGACGACGCTGGTTGGAATATTGGTGGTAAACGATTCATAGAATGTGGAGGTTGGTAAAACATGGGAACAAAAACATCTAAAGAAAAAAAATTGCTCAACGAACAAATAACAAAAGAATTAAAAGTAATTTATGCAAATGCAAATTGCACAAACTGTCCGAGCGAATGGTTTTTCCCCGAAAATAAAAAGGGTGGAATATCAGCAGCCCCAGGCTCTAACTTGCATTGCGCATTCCTTACCTGCAATGAGTGCAAAGTCAAAACAGAGTGTTTCAACTTTGCAAAAACCCATGATTGTGTTGGCGTATGGGGTGGCAGATTATTTACTTTTGCTGGCATATCAAAACTGAACAAACATGGAAACATAAAATAAAACATACAGAAAGCAGTATATTATGGTCAAACGATTAGCGTTAGTTACGGTTGTGGCTCTTGGGGTGGGCTGGTTGCTCACCCCACCACGCTTAGCCGAACAGAAAGCCACAATCACGCCATTTAGCGTGGTTGTGGAACCAGTTGAGCCAATCCCTATTGTCTACAAAGACAGAGTCATATTGCCCAACAATATGATGTGCCCTCAATGGGCACAAATAGCCATTGACACAGGCTGGCAAGAAGAAGACTTACCAATGCTTGACCACATCATTCATAGGGAGTCCCGTTGTTATAGTGCTGTTCACTACAACCAAGACCCAAACGGGGGTTCTTACGGTCTGATGCAGGTTAATGCCTATTGGTGTAAGCCTTCGGACTGGTATCCAAACGGATACTTGCAGGCGTTCGGTGTCCTAGACAACTGCGAGCAGTTGTTTGAGCCACGCATAAACCTGCTTTCAGCCCGTCTAATATGGCTTTATTCGCTCAGAGAACACGATGACGGGTGGTTGCCATGGCAAACATAGTTTGGGGGATAGGGGTTGAGCCTGAATACTTGACAGACCGTACACAAATGTGCTTTTATATAATCCCCCGTCAGGGGGGTAGCGAAGACCCGATAGCGGGGGGACATACACAAGTTCCACGCCAACCGAAGGGTCGGCGTGGTAAGCTTAAACGACTTAAGGAAGGTTCTAATGAGAATTGAAAAAGAAACTAATCGGGTTTTTGTACGACAGTCTTGGTTGAAAGACATGTTATTGTGTCCGGAAAGAGCACGACTTGGCGTCGTGCAACCAGAGTTTAAAACACAAAACGATAGTGCTGCTATTGGTACTGCTGTGCATGCTGGTATTGAAGCCGTGTTAGGTGGGCATGCATCAACATCCGATGCTCCGTATGTTTCGCTCACCAAGTTCAAAGAACTTGAGAGCGCAGGTATCAACCACACAAATGTTAATCCCGACTCATGGCATGGTCATGTAATTGGTTTAACAGAAGCGTGGGTAAAAGATATTTTTCCTAAAGTTCCGCTTGGTGGTCAGTCGGAAGTTCCATTTGCTGTGCCTACAGGTGCTTCTGTAAAAGGTATGGAGTTATGGTTTGAGGGAACAATGGATTATTTGCATGAACAAGGTATTTGGGATTGGAAAACTGCGGCACGAAAGTATTCTGAGTCGGAAAAACAATCGCAGGATATTCAGTCTTCTATTTATACTTTTGCTGGACACAAGTTGGGTGTTGTAAAAGCATTGTCGGTTTTTAATTTTGGTGTAATGATTCGCGTAAACAACGCTTATGGTCAAATTGTGTCTGTTAACAGAACTAAAGCGCATGGAGATTTTGTTGTTAAACAAGCGCAATCTGCTGTCAGTTATGCGTATACTATGCTTCAAGGAAAAGAATTGCCAACGGATGAACGTTGGTTAATAAACGACCAACACTACTTGTGTTCACAACGCTGGTGTCCGTGGTGGTCGGTATGTAAAGGTGCACACATTAGTGTGCTTGACAATGAAACAGGAGATAACAATGGATAAGGACAGGGCAATAATCACCCAGGTCGCCGCAAAAATTGCGTCAGACCTCGTCAATAAGGAAGCAGACACCGATACAAAGTTGGGCGAATTTACAACTTTGTTCACAAGTGTGAAAGACATTATGTTTGAAATCATTGATGGCAGTCAAGATGCTCAAATTTATGAAATGGCAAAATCAACTTTCAATGCAACACCCGTAAACAACAGTGCAACCAGTGAGTCTGTTGGTGGGGTGTTGCAGATTATTGGTAAACAACATGGCGATTTGCCAGACTGGCTTATCAAAGCATGTAAGCGTGATGGTGTAACCAAGGTGTATGACAATCGTGATGGTTTGTCAATAAACCCTAAGCGTCCTTGGTTCAAGGCCGTTGATGCCGATAAAGCTTATTGGGCGCCAAAGACACGATAATGAAATTAACCGCAGAACAAATTTCTGCGGGTTGGAATGCAGTTGAGGGTCAGGTGAACTCAGTTTCACCTGACCTTTCTGCTGTTACTCCGCCTTCAGAGTTCAGAATGTATGAACCACTGGCTGAAGCTGCACATTCGTTTGTTCGTTGGGCACAAAGCCCACACGAACGCATTCATTTAGGTTTGCAACAAATAGACGCAGAGATGCGTGGTATTGCTGCCGGTGAAATGTCAATGATGATTGGTTATGCGCACGGTGGTAAAACGCTGTTGTTGCTTCATTCGTTGTTGCATAATCGTGACAAACATATTGCAATGTTTATCCCCGACGAACCTCGTCAACTTATTTTGATAAAACTTACCTGCATGTACCACGGTATTGATGCTCGAGAGTTGGAGCGTCTTGTTGCAATGGATGACCGTGACGCTATTGATTTGCTTCGCGAAACAGCAGAAGAAAACTTTCCACATCTTGCTGTGTTTGACCAACCTTTGACCGCTTTAGATATGGAGCGGGCTTACAACGAAGTGTCCGATGTTTGGGGTCAGATACCTGATTTGGTTGTGATTGACTATCTTGACCTTGTTGGTGCTGGTGAAACTGTGCCTGATAAAGCGACATTTGTTAAGTCGTTTGGTCGTAGGCATGATGTGCCATTGCTGGTGTTGCATCAAACTTCTCGGAGTTCGGGTGCTGACGGCATGAAGTTAACTATGTCGTCTGGTGCTTTTGGTGGTGAACAACAAGCAACTTCAGTTATTGGTGTTCGCCGTAAAAAATATTCTATTATGGCTGAGATGAATGAGATTATTAACAAGTTAGATAAAACTCATTCCGAACGCTCTATGGAGCGTTTGGATGCTTTGCGTTATGAAGCCAAAATTCATGAGTATACGGTTACTGTAAGTTTGTTAAAAAACAAGCGTCCAGCTGGTCAACTTGTTGACGATATTGATTTTGAATTAGACTTGGCTACTGGTCGGTTGACGCCGTTAATTAACGGTGATTTACCTAAACAGTATTTGCGGGGTTTTCATGACAAACAATTCTGAATTAGTTAAAAACTTTTCGGCGTTGTTTGCTGGTCGCACCGATGCTTATGGCTCTTGGGAAGGTGGTTGTATTAAGCAACCAGTAACTCTTGGTTCGTACACAAAGCATTTGTGGGGGCAAGAGTACATTGGCATTTACCCAATGATGGATAACAGCACGGTTTGGTGGGGGTGTTCAGATATTGATGTGAACGACATTGACCAGGCTCGCAATATTCAATTGGCTCTCAAACTTAAACTGATTGAGAGTTGGGTTGAGAAAACTGTTAAAGGTTTTCATGTGTGGGTGTTTGCCAGAAAACCTGTTGATGCTCGCGTGATGCGTCGAGCTTTGCTCGCCGCACACGCGGCCGTTAAAGTGCCGGCTAAAGAAATTAATCCGAAACAAGAAGAAGCATCGGGTTACGGTAATTATGTCCGTTTGCCGTATCCTGGTGCTTTATTTGAGCCATGTTCGGTTCGTTACATTATTGATAGTTCTGATAAACCTATGTCTCTAGAAACTTTTGTTAGCGAAGCAACAACCTATGCCGTAGTGCAAGAAGATTTGGAACCTCTTGCAAAACTTTATGTTCCGAAATCCCCAGTTCAGTTTGCTGCGAATAGTGCTGGTGTTCCCATTGATGTAGCCAAAACTTTGTTGTCGCCATACACATTCAAAATGTTTATGGAAGGTCCGTTACCAACTTCTGACCGTTCAGGTACGCTTGTGCGTCTTGCATACAGGCTAAGGTCTGATGGTGTGCCACCAGAAATAGCGTATGGTATTATCCGTACGGCTGATAAAACTTGGGGCAAATTTTATGATAGAGAAGACGGGGAAATGCACTTAGCAAAAATTATTGCTGATGTATATGGCGAATGATACACAAACAAACATTCAACATCAAACCGCGTTCCAAACAGCGTCCTCGTAGCACGCGTTCTGGTCATACTTACACCCCTAAAGAAACCAGAGAGTACGAAAAAAAAATTTCGGAAGCATATTCGGGTGTTGCTTTTGCCGATGGCCCGCTACATATCACGTTAATTTTTGATAACGACAAAACAGAAATAACTATCAAGGAATTAAAACCTAAACGCAATCCATCTAAATTGCGTGGCGATATTGACAATTACGCTAAAGCAATACTTGACGCTTTAAATGGTGTAGCTTATACAGACGATAAACAAATCATCAGTTTGGAGTTGAGGAAAAAATGAAAGAATCTAGATGGGATATTCCGAAGCCAAACTTTAAAAAAGATTTAGAGTTTGGCAAACAAGGTGAAGACCAGGTTAAACAATTCCTACAAGGAATTGTTAATGGCTCGTTTGAAGTCAAATCTGACCGCTATCGGAACGGCAAAATGGTGGTTGAAATAGCCCAAAACCCTCGTAAACATGGCTGGAAACCCTCAGGAATTATGATAACTGAGGCAGAGTGGTGGGTCTATGTGTATACTATGAACCAAGCAATGATAGTAGTGTCCACAGAAAGATTAAAGCGTTATATAAAAATGTTACCAAAGTCAAGAATTAGGTTGTTTGCGGAAGGCACAAATAATCCAGCGAAGGGTTATTTGTTGTTGCCAGAGGAAGTGTCACAACTCCTCTATGACCCCGCATACGACGATGTCAAAGAATGACATACCCCAAGACAATTACGTCTTTTCATCAACCTATCTAAATAAACAGCGCCCACAGACGGCGATGGAAGCATTGATGCTTTCTGTGTCCGACACAATAGAAGAATCAGTAGAAGAACTACAACCGCTACGCGAAGCAGTAGCAATGTGTATTGAGCAACTTGACGAGCAAGACCAATTTATTGTGAACGCCGTCAACAGCGAATTTCTTTCCTATGAACAGCTTGGTAAACGCCTCGGCGTTTCCAAGCCTCATGCTTGGCGACTCAAGAACAATGCTTATGCTAAACTACAACAGCTACTAACAATGCACCCGTTAATTAGAAAGAAGGTCAGAGTGGTTGACACATGGGAACAATCGGCAAGTCAATGGGTTATGCACATTGCGTCGTTTGCTACAGAAGAAACAGAAACCAACAATGCAAAACTTATGCGTCTCTGTGAGTCGGCAAAAAAATGTTTATTCGATGACGATGACCTGCCGGTATCTTTGCTTTGGACAGAGATAGGTATTGAGGCAATTCAGGAGTTGCGTTTACGTGGTGTTTGGGATTCTGGACAAATGTGTTCTTTGCTCGTATCAAAACAACATGATTATGGTCATGGCAATATAACTGCGTTTGGCCTTAGGGGTGTTCTTGTTCGTTTGTCTGACAAAATTGAGCGTTTAAATAATCTTAAATCCAAAAAATCTAAAGCACAAAATGAATCGTTGCTTGATACGCTACGAGACATAGTGGGCTATTGTGTAATAGCTTTGATGCTTAACGACGAAACATTTCATTTGGAACTAGGAGAAAATTATGCGAACGAGTCAGTTAGTGATTGGATTTGAAATGCCTGTCACAGCATCTGAAATTGCGGCAATTTTAGAGAAACACTATGGACCCATTGATATCGGTCGTGGAGTTTTGGAAAACGGTTTACAAACCAACTGTTTATACGTTCATAACAAAAAGAAAAAACATGTCAAGTAAAGAATCGCAAGATTGGATATACGACATTATCCCAGCCAAACAAGTTGAGGAAATAGAATCAAAGGCTAAAAGTCTTCAACACAATTTAGACAATGGAGTTAATGTTGTGTTGTCGGCAACCAACGATAGTGCCATCAAGTTGTGTCGCGCTTATCGTGATGGCACACAAGGCAATCTAGATGCTTGGTTGCACATAATGGGGTTTTTAAGTGCTTTGATTGATACAATTGAAGAACACCTAAACGAAGAAGGGATAGACCCGTATGCAAAATGAACTGTCAGAAACGCAAGCAGAAACGGAACGCTACCTTCGTGACCGGGTAGAAGAACTTGAAGTAACATTGGAAGCTCTGCGTGCAGAACTTCGTATTGCGCAGCAAGAACTATGGAAAAGGGAACCACAATGAGACCAGTAATCGTTCTTTGGGATGACGCCTATTCAGAAGACGAATGGATGAGTGTTGAGCACTACAATCCCAAACCCGAAACACCAAACATTTCTATCGGCTACATTGTTGCCTATAACAACGACTACGTTCACATTGCTTCAACAATTGACCAAGACGGCGGTAATTGCTGTGGGATTATGGCAATCCCATACGACATGATTGTGTACGTAGCACCACTACAGATTTTGAGTGAAGCTAAAATGTATGGAGACAAAGAAGAATTTGAGCGATACTTGCAAGGCAAGTTCGCTCAACGTCCCGAGGTTTACGAGTTTATTGAGCCTGCGGAAATATCTTCAGAAACGAATCCCGAACCTTCTGTTTAGAATCAGCCCACAACGGACTCAATTCCACATGCAACCAGTCACCACCTGGCGCGCCATGTATTGTCGGCTTGGTGTATTTCTGCCAAGTACCACGGGTCCAGTTGTAGCCACGACCGTGTGGCTCTGGGAAATAGTCCAACACCATTTCAATGCCTAATTCGTCTGAATGACGAACAAGAAAATCTGCGATGTGTGCGGCAAGTTCTCTGCCGTTGCGCCTACCTTTGGTCGGGGTTTTGCGGTAACTGAGGTCTACAGCACGTCCTGTAGCGTGCACAGAGAGACTCTCAGAGCCCCTCTTGGGCCTGTTTACGAAGGTGCCGTTGTTCCACAACGCACCTTCGCTCAAATAAACAAGGTGCTTGACCAGTTCTGTTAAGCCTGGGCGTTCACCCGCAGCAAGCCCATCGCTGTTTCCTGTATATGTTTTTTTTGCTCTCATATTATTCCTTTTTGATTTTTTTAATTGGTGAACCAAAGAATCCCAACCAAGCATTGATTTTAGCATCACCGTATGAATTCAACAAACGGTCAGTGGTTGCAACGGGCACAAAACTTCCCTGAACAATGTTTATTATTCTGTCGCTCGGTGATTCTAGTTTTTCGTCATTGAATAAGTTTTGACCCAAAGTTTGTTCAATTGGAACCCTCAACAACGGGTTAAGGTTTGAACCAAACTTTTTGGGCATAGCCAATTGCTCGAGTTGTTGTTGTACTCTTGTAAAGCCAAGGTCAGGTGCCGCATAAAGCGGCAATCCTGGAATTCTAAATGCGTTAATTTGTTGCAACCAAATAGGTAATGGTTGTTCTTGTTCGGTTTCTTTGTCTCGCAAGTTGCGTACAACAGAATTGTATATTTGATACGGCTTTGGATTAAGCCACATGTTTTCTAGTTGTAGTGGAAGGTTTCGTGAAGTCCAAATCCAGAATGGTACAAACTGCTTCATTGCTCTATCAAGTTTGGATAGGTCTTCGTAATCAAAATAGAATCGTTTAATTCTTGCTATCGTCATGTCTACGCTCATGCCCTGAACGGCAGAGTCATATCCAAGAACAAAACGTGACATGTTGTCTGATTTTTGACCAAGATTACGAGATGCGCGAGTAAGTGCCCAATCGTAAGATTTGTTGCCCGGAACAAGACTTTGGAACAAGTCACTATAAATACCGCCACCAGAACCAAGCGTTGCGGTTCTGGCTTTGGTTGCAAATACTTGTTCTTCTGGTGTCAAAGTTTGTAAAAACTTTTTCCACGAAACACCTTTGCTGTATGCTTCATTCCATGCAAAAAATATTTCGGTAGCGCGACGGTAGTGCTCTATTTGACCACCGGCTAACACATATTGAAATACGTTACCTATGAGGTTTCTAACATGAAAGCCTGGAGTCAGCGTTGCGTAGGCTTTATGGAATTTTGTGTATCCACCAACAAGATTTGCCATTTGGCGCACAAATGCTGGGTCTTCAAAATATTTTGCGTTTTTCCAGAGTTCATAAAACTCTGGACTTACTTGGATGTCGTCAAACTTTGCACCAAGACGTTTCCATCCTTCCGTTATCATGTCGGCAATGCCAGTTTCTCTTGCAGTAAACGGAACGGTTCGTGTTGCTGGTTTTGCCATGGAAACCAAACCATCCATTAGTCTTGCCTCGACTTCCGTTTGCGGAAGTCGGGAAGCAACAACCATTGCCTCGGCTTCTTTTGTTCCTGCATCCAAAAGAACTTCTTCCACAGGTGTTGCAGTTCCACGTTTTTTAACACTTGCCAAAATGTTTTCGGTATCTCTTATTCTTCCCATAGCATCAAAATCAACAACCGTTGAATCAGACGCTATTACACCTTTTGTTCGTTGAGCTTCTTTAAGTGCCTCTGCTTGTGCGGCCTTGTCAAATTCATCGTATTGTGAATCAAATTGTTGAACAAGACGATTGATTGTTTCTGTTTTTTTAGGTGGTAAATCTGCCACAGATTGCAATGTTCGTCGCTCAACATTGGCTACTTGTTGATGGTACGGAAGGTCAGGATTGTAACTTGATGCAGCCGTTGCTGGCGGTGGTATTTCTTTTGGCTGGTCAACAGCTTTTGCAGCAACCTGCTTCTTTTTAATTTCATCTATTCTTGCCCGCTGCTGTGCTCGTTTAGCGATTGTGTCAGCAAGAACCTTATCTTCCTCGGGCGTTCTAAACAGTCTTTCTTTATCCCTAATAAGTTTGCTAATACTCTTGTTTCGTGTACGGTTAGTTTCCAAACCGTTTCTTTTTATTGCTTTCAAAACCTCAACCTGTTTATCGCGCATTGCTCGAGTTGTGGGCGTCATAAAAATAAACTCATCCAAATCGCTGATTTGGATATCGTTAAAATTAGCCAAAATTGAATTAAAAATTTCTGGATGCTCCCTCAACCAGTCATTCAAAACTTTGACATTTGGAGAATTTAAAATATTTTCGGGCACACCCAATATGACTAAACTGTCATAATCGGGACTACCAGGTCTTGGTCTTGCTTTCAAACCTTGAGGAATTTCTTTTTGCGAACCCTGATAAACGTCGCTATATTCCAAATTAGTTAATCTATTAATTCTGTTTGTTCGTTGTTGCAAAGACTCAACAGCATTCAAAGGTCTTTCGCTAGCCCCATAAGTTTCCCACCACTCTTGAGTTCTAACTCTTTCCGTGGTGTAATAATCAATTTGATTATCCAAACCTTTAATTTCTCTGTCCAATTCGCTAACAACATTCTTTGGTTGTCTTTTAGCTGCTTCCTCAGCAGCCAAATTCTTAACTCTGGTATGTTCAAATAAGAATTTATTGGCATCTGATTTGTTCCAAACCTCACCAATTTTTTCTTGTCGTGCAAGAAAAGTTGGTTCACTAGCAAAAGCATCAGGTTGTTCTTTGGAAACATATGAAACAAACTTTTGCAACATCTCATCGTCAGGTATTGTTTGGTCGGTGTAATTATCACCCAAAACAATGCGACGCAAATCTTCATCTTTTAGCCGCGAAACAATGTACTGTATTTTGTCGTTTGGAACATAGGCGGTATTGCGTGGGTTTACGAACGCATCCCACTCTTGGGGCGTAAATGACATTGGTTGATTATTGTATAAAAACTGTATTCTTCCCCCAAAAGTCCAGTCAACCATGCTGCCATCAATATTGGCAAGTTGTTGCAAGTTTTGCATACGGTTCAAAACGGCCTTGGCTTGTGGGTAGAAATCATTTTCTTCCAACAACATTTGTTTGTTGGCAGCCAAATTTTGTTGCCCAGTAATTTCACCAGTTTCAGGATTGATGCGATTAGCCAGCGGAACTTCCGTTGGCGTCTCCAAGGCTTGTCTTGATTGTTCGGGCAATATAGTGTTTTGAAATCTTGCAAAATATTCATCTGGCAACAATTTGTTTAATTGATTTGTTAATTTTTCTATTTCTTCTTCTGCCAAAATCATTGCCCTATTAGCAATTAGTACATCCCTACGTAGTTCATTAACGGTCAATTCGGAAATTTTAGTTACAACATCCTCAAAATCATTTATTAAAGCCGCAAATAAATAATCGGCAACTAATACATTTGTTCTTTGTGAAGCGCCCGCTTCGCTAAAAAGAAAATTCTTTAAATCATCATAGTTTTTTATATCTGCGCGTTTAGTAATTTTGCGACTTTCAGCCAAAACTGTTTTAGCTCTTGTTGAATTTGAAAACGCAATATCTAATACTGTTTGAAAATCAACGGCATCAATTACTGCATTTGGATTTTTGGTTAAAAGAATATCCAACACATCAAAGGCAAGGTTGTTTTCATTAACAAACTTTTGCGTTATGTCATCAAGATTGGAATATCTTTTATTTTTGCCCAAAACCTGCGGCATGGACTCAAGGAAAAAATCTCTAAATCTTGTTGACAAAGTTGCATCCGTTGCCGTAATTGGCTGTGGACGAAACCAATCTTTTAGTTTTGTTTCATTAATGTATTTTTGTATCTTTGCAAAAATACCAGTACGAACATTTTCTTCGTCTACTTGAATTCTTTTAACTTCTCTTTGTCTTGCAAGAATTTTTTCCTGACGTTTTATAATATCTTTTCTTCTTGTTTCTAATTTTTCCAAATGTGCATTAAATAATTTTTGTTCATTTTGTGGATACTTTTTTAGCTGTGCTGCACGGCGGCTTTCTGTATTAACCTTTGTTGCTTTTACGTTTACGGTCTTTTTAATCTTTATTACTTCATTGCTTATCTCTAAAGCGGTTTTGGGTTCACGACCCAAAACCGTTTGGGCAGCAACACCAGAAAAAGAATTAGCTTCCAAATCCAAAACTCTTTGTTTCAATAATTTGCGTTGAGTTTCCAACAAACCATCATTTACAGCATCGCCAAGATACACGCGGATAAATTGTGCAAGGTCATCTTCCGTGTTCAAAGGCAAATCCAAATCTGGAATCAATCCTTTAATTATTGCAATTTCTTCCTCTAGACCACCTTCGTCAGTAACTGTTCTTTGAAGCAAATTTTGCAACTTCGCAACACGGTCCAACTCTCTTTGTGTCTGAAACACATACAACAAAGTTACTTCAGCAGCAATATCTTCTATTTCGGTTTGATTCAAAATAGACGGACCAAAATTAAATTGGACATACTGTTTAATTCGTTCGTCAATTCCTTTAATTATGTTTCCAAAAATTTGCATGTCTTGTAAAGCAAAACCATAACGCAAATCATTTTTAGCAATTTCGACTCGAGACAAATTTGGTTTTTTAAGATTTACCCTTCTTATATTTTTTAATCTTTTAGTTTTCTCGTAAAAAGCCTGCAATACTCCAAATTTTGTTTCAGATGAAGCAAATAGCTGTTTGTCAACTTTGTTAAAAACATCTTTAAGTGCAAACGCAATTGTTTTATCAATTGTGTCCGCATCAGCTATAGACAAGTTTTTTATTAATGCCTGAATGGAATTAATTGTTTTTTTATCTATTACGTTGTCAAATCCCAAACGAGTACCGGCTTCAGCGCTATTAACAACAGTTGACCGTTTGGGAACATAATTCCCCATCTCAACCATTCTTTGTAAATCGCGAGCCAACGCCTGCACCCCAGAAACTGTTTCAGCAACAATTCCTTCTTTTGTCAAATTGTTAACAAGTTTGTCTCTTACCTTTTCGTATCCATCCAAAATGTCTGACAACATTTTGGGTGGAACCTCAAACACATTGTTTAATTCATTAAGCGTTGAACCAAATTCATCTATCGCATTTACCAAATTTTGACTAACCGGCAAAGGCGTTGCTAGTTCGGACACAACAGGGGCGGACGCAATGGTCGCAAGTGTAGGAACAGCAACGTCAGTTGTTGCCTCAATACCAACCCTGCCAGCAGATGTTACGGCGCGAGAAGTAAGTTCACCAACAGCGTTGCTAGTATCAATTGCAATTAACGGGTCTGCTTCTGCGTCTTTTGCAAGAACTCTAAAAAAATCTCCACCTTCTCGTTTTGCTGTTAGCAAATATTCAGTAAATCCTTGTTGCTGTGCAAAGTGCCGAGAATATTTCTGCAAAATTTTAACCATGTCATTTTCGTAAAAATTATAAGTCAATGGTTCAAATGGCTGTTTTGTTACGTCATTCAAAAGAGGCCCAGGATTTTTTGCCATATCATTCAATTCATCAATTGTGTACGGTCTTTTTTCTATGGTGTGTCCAAAAAAGTTATCTCCAGGCTCTAAACTTCTTCTTCTGTATGAAGAAGCAAACCTGTGGCTGTCATCAATAGCGGCACCACCAGTTCTTGCTTTCCAGGCTTCCTCACCCATTTTTAGTCTGTCTACAACAGCTTCATCTGATTCCATGTGCGGAACATAATTTCTTTTTCTTGCAAATTGTGCACCGTATTCTTCAGAAACTTCGTCTGCTTTTCGCTGAACATCACCAAGTCTTGAGTCCAAAAAGTTTCTTACTTTTTGGGCAAGTGGACCAACAACATTGTCCGCAGTTTCTATACCGCCTTCTTGTTCCAAAACAGAAGTAAGAGATAATCTATTTGCTTCCATATCGGGGTCATTAACAACTCTGATAACTTCTTGCGTAACATACTCATCGTTTTTGGCTGTTGCTATGCGTTGATTTTGCGCCATACGCAAACGCACACCAGCATTCAATGCTTCTTGCGGAGTTAAGATGTCTCCGTTTTCTAGGGTTCCAGAAGCCAAAGCAACCCTGTCTCTTAATACGGATTGATTGTCAATGTAGGCTGCTTGAAATGTTCCATCTGGTGTCACATACTTCATCACTTTTTGACCAACAGGATTTTTTACAAGCCCTAAACGTGCGCCTGTAACCAAATTTTCTAAAAAACCGCCAACTGGACCAGAACCAGGAAGTTTTACTCTTGAACCAAAATAATAAATACCAGGACCACGAATACCCAAATCGTCACGCAAATATCCGGGAAGTGCTTTTTTGCCTTTGGCAGCAACATCTCTAAAAACTTTACCAAATTCATCTTTGGTAAAGTTTCTAATCCCTGCCTCGCCCATTGCTTCCATGCGTGATTTTGCAAGGTTCGCGAGGGCGAGTCGCCCTTCGCGACCATGCACATATTTAATGCCACCCAATATTTCTCTTGTTTTGCCACCCTTAGAAATAATTTTGCCACCCGACATTATCGATTTCATTGTCGCTTTGGCGGGCACAGCACCACCAAGGGTTGCATATGTCCAAGGGTCTAGCACGGTATCGCCTATGAACCCAACAATTCTTCCGCCCCATTTATTTTTTATAGGGAACGCTGTGCCAAAACCGTAAGTTTCATCTTTTGATTGTTTAATAAAATCTGACCAACTTGCATTTGTGTTTGGGTCAGCATCCAAAACATCCACAATTTCTCTAACACCAGAAACCGCTGCTCGTTTTCCTGCGTCAAGAACGGTAACAGCTTTAAAAACTGGTTTAAGAATTTTGCCAGCAACACCTAACGCTTCTGCCGCTTTTGCGGCTTCAGCGTCTTTTGTTTCAAAATAGTTTTGTAGTGGGCTTTTACCCAAACCACCTGTAGTGGTTTGGGTTTGTTTTTTACCAGAAATTTTACCTAATGCTTTTAGGAAATCTTCTTCACTAATTGGCGGTTTAGCCATAACTACCCTTGCGGTTTAATAAGTTTGCTAATTGCCCCAGGGTTTTCTATTAACCTTTTCATAATCGTACGCTTCATAATTTCATCCATGAAAGGACTTCCAGCAAGACTATTGCGTTGCATAGAACTAGCCAAAAGATTTCTAACATCTTCGTATTCTCGTGCAGCTATTTTTGTTTTGGCTTCATTTGCTTGCACATATCTTTCTTCCAATGCAGCACGTTGTTCTTTTTCTTTTTTGCCACGAGGCGCATATTGCAAACGACCACTAACGGGTATTTTGCTTATCAAACTAATTGGATTTAAAGTTTTGGCTAAAGCTTTAAATCCAACTTCATTTTTTTCTGGGGCTTTTTCTTTAACAGGCGCAGCTACTGGTTCTGCTTGTTTCATTAAACGAGAGTAAATATTTGACATTTGAGGAGTCGGGTCATATCCAGCACCAGGTTCAGGCAAACCAGCTTCCGAAGCAGGAGTTTTTCTTTTACCCAAAGCAGATTTTACATCGCCCATTTCTTTGCTAACTTCTTTTGCATATTCTTGATATGCTTTCAAATCTCCACCAGAAACTTTTTTACGAAGCTCAATAAGGGTTTGAGGCAACGAAAATCCACTCTCAAGATTTTCTACTATCAAAGTAGCAATCGGGTCGGCATCTGGATTATTTTTGACACGAGAAATATTTGGCGCAACCGAAGCATAAATATCTTCATTGGTTTGAGTTGTGTCAGTTAACGTGTTAGTCAAAAGTCCAAGATAAGGTGAAAAAAGGCTACTCATATCCCCAGTATTTAATTGAGAGCCAGGTTTCCCTGCAAGTTGTCCTGCTTGCGCCATGGCAAGGTAAAACTGTTGGAGCGGGTCCACGTCTATAAGTCCTTTCGTTACCTGCCTCGTCGCGCGTTAAGCGCGTCGAGGAGTTCTTGAGCATCTTGGCCACGAACATTCTCGTGAAGATTTGCTAATTGTTGGGCAACCAATGGATTGATTGGTGGCGCAACTGGTCTATTTACATCATATGACGTGCTAACAAATGGCGGTGCAGTTGGTGCAGTTGGTGCAGTTGGTGCAGTTGGTGCAGTTGGTGCAGTTGGTGCAGTTGGTGCAGTTGGATTGCCACCAGCGTTAATAACAGACTCAGCCAACTGGCGAGCGTAAGCAGCACGGTCCCCTTCAACACCAAACCTTGACTGGAACATAGCCTGCTGCAACGCAGCAAGCGCCTGCGCTTGCGCGTTCTCAGCCTGACTACGATAACTAGCACGCTCTTGACCCAAACCAGTACCAAACAACAACTCCGCCATTTGGGCTTCTGCACTACGAGAACCAGCACCCTGTTCAGCAACACCGCTCAACACATCAATTAGATTTTGATAATTAGCGGCACCCTGTTGCGCTTGCAATTGGTCTGCCTGTATTTGTCCACGCACAGGCACATCAGACACACCATAAGCACTCAAATAATCGCTCAAAGCATCTGGCGCAGTACCAACCTGCGCCCGCATAGCTGCGTATGGATTATTAGGGTTTGCTTGCAAATATTGATTTAAAGCATTAAAACCAGTTTGACCCAAACCAGAGGCGACATCATAACCTTCATTGATTCCCGTCATTGCGCGACCATAGGCGTCTGTTACGCCCTGTTGAGAAACTTTACCCTGTTCAGCAATCATGTTCAACAACTTGTCAAAACCCTGATTAAAAGTTCCCTGACCACCACCATAAAGATTTTCTAAACCAGAAGTAACACGTCCTTCGCGCGCACGAGCATAATTTGAAGCCTCAAGTGCAGCAGCCCTATCTAATGCATCTTGACGTTTTTCGTACTCAAATTTATCTCGAGCAAGTTTGTCGGATGCACCAGAACCAGAACCAGACCCAGAACCATAACCAGCCAATGCTTGTAGCGCTTGTAAATAAAATTGATTTTGTGAATTTTGTCCACTTAAATTAGGAAACAACTCAGGTGCAGCATCAGCAGTTATCGCAAGCGCTCTAGTTCTTTTGTTGCTTGGAATCTGACTAGTTACATTACGAAAATCGTCCTTAATACCTGTAATTGGATTGAAACCTTTACCTGCAGGATTCCAAACATAAACATTTCCGCTTTGCTCAACATTATGTCCTGGTACGTGTGCCATTATACTGCTCCTGCTCTACGTGCATAAAGCTGACGTGCAGCGTCAGCAATAGTTTGTGCTTTCTCTGATTCCATATCCGCTAACTGATTCCTAAACGCCTCAAGACGTTGAGCCTCACCCAAATCATAGGCTCGTTGCTGTTCCTGTAAACCTTGGTCAAACTCCGAAAAAGTACGAGCGCGTTGTTTTGCAAAATCTTGCAAACCACGCGCAAACAAACCAGAACGAACATTAGGACCAACCATTCCACGACGAGAATAACCAGCCACAACCTGCGGTTGAGCTTTCTCATACTGTTCCGTAATTCCTCGGCGTTCACGATTACCACGTTGTTGTGCAAGAAAATTAGCGTACGCATTCATCGCACCAGTCGCAGCATACTGCTGCGTATACCCGCGCCTGCGAGCTTCGTAATCAGCTGGATTATATGCCATTACTTAATCCTTTGATAATCCCTGCGATTTGATTGAGCCATTTCAATTTGTATTTGTTCAATTTTTTCATTAATGCGACCAATCTCCTGCGACAACGAAGAAAAGATTTGTTGCAACGCAATAGCGTCGTCCGTCTTCAATGCGTTGACAATTGGAGTGTTCCATGTTCTCATTATCCAAACACCTGCGAACCCAACACAACCTGGTCGCTATCGCCGGTTACGCTACTGCCGCTAGAAGCGGCTGTAATACGACCCTTAGCATCAACGGTAATATCGGCAGTTGTGTACGAACCGGCAGTTACGCCAGTTGCGGTTAGGTTATCGGAGTCGAGTGCATTGTTGTCAATGTTTGCACCAGTTGCCAAACCATCAACAAATGTTTTGATAGCGGTGAAGTTGCTATTAACTTCACCAGCTTCAGCAACTGTTCCGTTGGTAAATGAATAAGGTACTGTAAGTGGCATTATCCTGTCATCTTTCGGTTGTTGTACTTAATTGCAATAGAGTCAAAACCCCAGTCAAGCGATAGTGGTCCAGTAAACAACAAACTTACCGAACGGCAAAAACCAAGATTTGAACCATTAATAATTTGAACACCTTCTGATTGTTTACCCCACAAACCAGTTCCCCAAAGGTCGGTACCCCAAATCATTCCTTCACCCGCCGCACCAAGGGTTGCATCAAATTGTTTGCGCTCAGAACCAGATGATTCTTCGTAATCGTGAAACACTTTCACGTTTACAATTCTTTGTGTGTCAACTTGCTTAAAAGCAATATCTGGACGGCGAAACATTTTCTTCTGAGCATAGGTTCTGCCATCAATCCAGCCGGTTCTGTAATAGGAAGTAAATCCAGCAGCTGTTCCTGCGATATTGTCTTGTTCCTCGTCGTACAAATCAACTTTCAACACATACGGTTGTGTCGGATGAATCATCAATCGCAAATTGTCATTGCTTGAATCGGTCCAGTTAATGCCACCAATAACACCTTTGCTGTCTGCTGTAGCAAACTGCATGTATGCACCATTACGACCAAATGTTGGGTCAAAAACAAAATTAACAGTCGGGGCTGTTGCCGACGATGTATCATCGTACGGCAAAGCCAGCCAAACACGACGACCGACATAGGAAACGCTGTAGGGTTCTGTGCTCAATGCACTAAGTTCTTTGTTGTCCACAATTGGGCGTAGAGCATCAAAAACATCTTCAACCACGGAACCGTTGTAATAAAATAAACCTTCTGGGGTTGAGTAAAAAAACACACCTTGTTCTGCTGTTGCTATGCTATTGCGACTTGAGCAACCAAGAGTGTTTGTCAATTCAACAACATTAAAGTTGTCTGATTCTGTACCAACCAACAAATAGATTGCATTAGTTTTGAAAATAACTAATTGACCCTGCACGACAGCCAAGCCATTTATTCCACTACCGCCACCCTTGACGTCAATGTAGTCGTCTTCCATCCAGTCTTCGGGCAAACCTTCGTGCGACCAACGCACTCGGTCAGGGTAATTTACGCCATTTTCCCTTGTGTTGGCTACGAACATTTTGTTGGCATGCACAATGTTGTGTTCTGCTTTTGGCATGTATCCACCTACGGGACTTACGTAAGCCTGCCACGTAGGACCAGATGCGGTTAGGGCTGTTGCGTATGTGTCTGTTGTGTTCCATTTGTATCCAGCCGTTGCTGTTGCCCCTGTACTGATATATAGCGTTGAACCCCAATTGGCAAACGACGCGCCATGCGCGTTCGTTGTAGCAATGTCATTACCCGATGAATAAGCAAGAGTTGAAAAGTTTCCACCGGTAGAACGATAAACCTTTGTGCTATTCGCCAACATGATTGTTGGCGTAGCACCATAAAAAGCATGAAGTTTGTCAGGCGCCCAAGTTCCCGACACAGCTGTTGTGTTCAAGCGCTGCATAGCACCGCGACTAAACACACCACCACGAGGGTCAATCTCAACATTGAGCATGTCTGGCGATTCATTCTTGGCAAGCAAGAACTGGTCGGCTCGAAGATTCAAGCCGCCAGTAAAATCGTCATAGCGCTCAAGAAGAATCTGAGCCATTATGTACCTAGCGTTGCGCCAAGAGTCTGCAACCAACGACGCATAGTTGGATACTGCCTACCACCCGACATCAACAAAGGTCTTGCGCTAGGAGTCTTCATCAAGTCACGGCGAGCCATGGCTACGCCTTCCTCAAACGACCTGAGATACATTGCTGAAAGCTCTGGGTCTTCTTGGCGTTGATAAACACGAGCCAACACAAAATACGCAAGTAGAACGTGAAACCACTCATCAAGGTCAATTGCCTCAGATGTGTTTGTTAGCCAAGTGTAAACAGGATTACGATAAGCGCGAAGCGTTATCGTATAGACAGCATCAGGCTTTGGATATAGGTGCAGTTGTGCATCCCATATTGCATAAAAATATGGGCGGGAAGGAACGTCAGTATTACCCAACCAGATGTCTTCTGCGTTGTCGTAGGGAATCATTGTCAAACGACTACCTGCGCTAGATGTGTCTACAAGAGATATAACTTCTCGAATATCGCCAATTGTAGATATTGTATATGGGCGCTGACTTGCAACCGTATTGAATGTGTAGGTTTCTTGGTATTTTGGCCATCGGCGTTCAAGGGCGATAATGCGCTGAAATGCTTCCTTCACAGCATTGTCAATAATGCTGTTTGGCAAATCTACCGAATCAAGGTCGGAGATGTTTCGCACCATAGTGCGAACATCGGCAAGACTCATTGTCATTATGATTCACCCCTGCTTCGTAAGTGACCCATGCAGTAATCGGTGCCTTTGGCTTTCCGACCCGTACATGTATCATCGTTTGCAGCACAAAAATTACCGCGACCAAGATATGGGCCGCTTGGTGGTGCTTGGCGTGAGCCTGGAACTTCTGCGGAAGGACGGATACCTTGTACTGGTACGCCGTAATATTCGCCGGACAATTGTGCGTTCTTCATCACTACTTGTCCTTTTCGTTACTTGGGGTATGCCCTGGAAGGTGGGGGGCACACCCCAAATTACGAATTATTTATTGACTGCGACGGTAATTCTTTGGCCTACCCGGTGTTACTTGTCGCGCTTTTGCTGGAGTTTTTCCAACACTATATGACTTTGATGACTGACCGTACTTTTTAACGCTACTTGACGCAGGTTTTGTTGCTGGGGCAACGCTGCTCTTACTTGTCTTTTTTGCAGCATTAATTTGTTTTCTAGCACGACGAACTTGTTTTGCTGTTTTGCCTTTTTTAACAGACGCACCTGCGCCCATGCCAAAAGTTTCTTCCATTCCACGCATTATTTTCTCCTTTTAATAATTGTTGGGTGGGGGCTTTTATCCCCCACCCAAACATTATATCTACTTACGGTAGATGCTAACTGTGTCTGCTGCGGTAAAAACACCAACAAACGAAGCTGAACTAGCAGCTGCAATTGTTGCACTACCTACAAGCGTCACACCAGAAGCGCCAGCTGT
>Ga0214917_10001831_pt1 | contig 26936 bp, 28 predicted proteins | sample LL_1208_BB_MetaG_FD_177983 | JGI IMG/M metagenome (GOLD analysis project Ga0214917, IMG submission 177983) | Freshwater microbial communities from Lake Lanier, Atlanta, Georgia, United States - LL_1208_BB | ecosystem: Environmental > Aquatic > Freshwater > Lake | place: USA: Georgia | collected... | reverse complement strand
TTGAGCAGTATCTTGGGCGTCCATCCACGACCGAAGAAATGGAGTCTACTTTAGCCAAGTGGCGAGAGGATTTCCCGAATCCAAAAAACTCGGAGGAGATGGTTCTTTCCCAAGTTGGCAGGAAGTTCTACGAGATGTTTTTCAGGAACTACACTCGCAAACAGTGGAAAAGGGATCCTCGAGATCTGGATGCATCGGTTTGCGGGAGGATTCCAGTCAGAACCAATCGGGATAATCGATTTGTAATAGAGAACTTTCAGGCTCTACCCGAAGAGGGGTATACGGCGATGTTTCAGAAGATGCTACGCCATCCCAGGATAACGCTGCGGTTGAATACGGATTATCGCAGTCTGTCGAAAGATGTTTCATACAACCGAATGATCTACACAGGCATGATCGATGAGTATTATCAATTTTCTGAAGGACGATTGCCATATCGGTCGATGAGATTTGAGCCTGAGACGATTCAAAAGGAGTTTTTCCAACCGGCTATGCAGGTAAATTATCCAAATGATCATGAGTATACCCGTGTCGTGGAGATTAAGCATGCAACGGGGCAGAAATCTCAAGTAACGACGATTGTTCGGGAGTACCCCGAGGACTTTGGGCCGGGTAAGGAGGCTTACTATCCGATCCCAGCTCCTGACAGCCGCGAGTTGTATGAGAAGTATGCGGCCAAGGCAAAAAACGAAAAGACGGTTACCTTTGTTGGTAGATTGGCGACTTATCGGTACTACAATATGGATCAAGTTGTGGCTATGGCGCTGACGGAGTATGAAAAGTTAAAAAGTCTGTCTACGCCTTCTGAGGGCTAGTTCACTTCTAGCGGTTACTTAATTTGATTAACGCAATCCTGCGCCTTGGTAGCCGACAGGATCAAATTCTACAGAACGAAAGCCTACAGCGGTAATGGCGGGGGTGAGTTTGGCTTGTAGAAGCAAGTCATTGAGACGAGAAGTTTCATCTGGTGAAACCTGAACGAGTGCTTTCTCGCCTAAATGGCGGACACGCACGATTCGGAATCCTTCGTTTCGGATAATCCCTTCAGCTTTTTCTATTGCTGCTAGGCGTTGGGTTGTGACAGGGAGGCCTGGGGCGAGGCGAGAGGACAGGCATGGGGAGGCTGGTTTTTCGGCAATCTCCAGGTTGGCTTTGTGGGCGAGGGATCGAATTTCACTCTTCGTCAGTTCGGCTTCGCGGAGGGGAGCGACCACCTTAAACTGACCGGCCGCGATGCGTCCGGCTCGAACTTCCTTGGTATCATCCGCGTTTTCCCCGTAAGCGAGTACAGCCACTCCCCGGGTTTGGGCCAAGCGTTCCATCTGCTGAAAAAGTTCGGAGCGGCAGAAGAAACAGCGGTTGGAGGGATTGGAAGAGTAGGAGGGGTCATCGAGTTCATGGGTTTGTAGAATCTCAACGTTTAGATTGTGTTTCTTTGCAAAGTTGAGTGCCGAGTTATGTTCGGAGCGTGGGAGGCTGGGTGAATCACCAAGAATACCAACGACTTTTGAGCCGTGGATCTGATGAGCGGACCAAAGAAGAAAAGCCGAGTCGACGCCTCCTGAGTATGCCACGAAAGCAGAGGGCCAAGCTTGGATAAGAGCTTCCAAGTGCCTCTTCTTTGCCATCAGTTCACTGCTCATGTTGTTCTTATAGCTTATGGGGGTGTTGGCGTGTGGGGAGTGTTTTTTACTAACGTCCGTCCATTCCCATGAAAGGATGATGATTGGCGGGTAAAGCCGTGGTAGAGTCTCCGAATGGCTGGAAAAGTGAACGTCGCTGATCTTCGCAAGAGTTATGAGAAAGCGGAGTTGAGTGAGCAGGAATCTCCTTCCAATCCAATGCTCTTGTTTGAAAAGTGGCTCCACGAAGCTATTCAGGCTGAGATTCCCGAGCCTAACGCGATGACATTGGCCACGGTTTCTAAGGAAAACCGGCCAAGCACTCGACCAGTGCTAATCAAGGGCTGTGACGAGCGCGGAATCGTTTGGTACACAAATTATGAAAGCCGCAAAGGGCTGGAGCTGTCCGGGAATCCGTGCGCAGCTTTGCAGTTCCACTGGGTGGAGCTCGAGCGGGTTGTCCGAATTGAAGGGAGAGTGGAAAAGATCACTGATCGGGAGAGTGATGCGTATTTTGGGAGCCGGCCTTTCGATCATCGAATTGGGGCTTGGGCCTCGCCCCAGAGTCAGGTTATTTCCAGTCGGTCTGTCATTGAGAAAGCTGCCTCAAAATATTCGGCTGAATATCCGAAAGATCCCCCCCGACCTAAGAATTGGGGTGGGTTTCGCCTCAAGCCTGAGCTTTGGGAATTCTGGCAGGGGAGAAAAAGCCGGTTGCATGACCGGTTGCGATACCGGATGGATGCTGGCGGGTGGAAGCGAGAACGGTTGGCGCCGTAGCAGTTCCATTCAGATGAATACAAATAAAATAGAGATCTACGAAGTATGAGTGCTGACCGTATCTCGCCGCTGCAGGTGGTCTCTAGAATCAAGAATGGCGAGAAGATCCATTTGGTGGACGTACGCTCTCCAGCGGAGTTTCAGGCTGTCCATGCGGAGGGAGCTATTCTCTGCCCTTTGGATGCCTTGAATCCACGGCGATTGGCCGAACAACTTGGATTATCCTCTACCGCTCCGGCGGCTTTGTTGTGTGCTTCTGGAAATCGGGCCAAAAAAGCAGCCGATAAGTTCTTTGCAGAAGGCATCCCTCATTGCCTGGTGGTTGAGGGTGGAACCCAGGCGTGGGAGGCCGCAGGACTGCCGGTGACCATTGGAGAAGGGGTTATTTCTGTCGAACGTCAGGTGCGAATTGGAGCAGGGACTGTGGTTCTTGTCGGGGTCTTTCTGGGCTATTTTATTCATCCTGGATGGTATTTCCTGAGCGGATTTGTTGGGTGCGGACTGATCTTTGCCGGAATCACCGATTGGTGTGGGATGGGTCTTCTACTGGCCAAAATGCCTTGGAATCAAGCAAAACTGAAAAACTGTCGGATTTAGCGTATCGAGACGGTGGGGCTTGGTATAAACTTTGCAGAAATGGCCGCTCTTTGAGAGCGGGCTCTATCTGCTTTTAGGAGTAAAGAAGTAGGCGACGAGAAACGTCGTGAGGGTGCCGAAGGTGATCCGCCAGGGGAAGGCGATGATGGGGAGCCAATCCGGTCGGGGCAGGGGCGGTAACCCAATCAGTTTTAGTAGGTCCGATGGAAGTCCGGAGAGAACAGCAACCGCCAAGAAGCCTGCCACCATGGCAATAAGATTTCCGGTGTCACTGCCGCGGTTCTTGGTTAGAGCTCCTAGCAGAAAGATTCCCAGAAGGGACCCGTAGGTGTAGCCAAATACACCTAGAACGATTGGCAGGATGCGAGAGGTCGGATTAGAAATGACTACCCAGGCAGTGGCGCCTCCGATCAAAACAAGAATTCCAGCAAAGGCCACGGTGGACCATCGGGCAGCTCTTAGGGAATTTGAGTTTTTGAAGTGGGGAGCAAAAAAAGGCTCGTACCAGTCGCGCACCCAAGAGGTTGCGAGGGCATTGAGTGCGGTACTCAGAGAACCCATAGCGGTGGCAAAGATCCCCGCGATGAGGAGACCGCGAAATCCAGGAGGCAACTGGTGTAGGATGTAGTAGGCAAAGACGTGAGCATTCCGTGTGGGTAGATTGGGATCGGGATCCTGTTGGTAATGGACGTAGAGAAGAATACCGATGGAGAGAAAAGCGAAGACGATCGGAAGGTCAGCCAGACCAGACGCGACAAGAGCGAGTCGGCTTTTCGAGGGATTCTTAGCCGTCAGCATCCGCTGAACCATGTCCTGATCGGTTCCATGGGTGGCCATTGTGACAAAGGTGGCGGCGAAAAAGGCGGTCCAAACCGTGTACTCGGTCTCGAAAACTCCTCGGAGAGTTGCCCAGAGATCATTTGGAAAATAAGGGCCAAGATTCCAGAACGAGAGATCATCGGGATTCTGGAGCATTCCATGAATGGTGGGGAGTCCGCCTGGAATTGATCTCCAAAGGTGCCACATGACGAAACCCAATCCCGAGAACATCACGCAAGCTTGGATGACATCCGTCCAGACCACGGCCTTGATTCCGCCTACGGCCGTATAGACAGCAGTCAGTGCCACCAATACAAAGAGGGCTAGGAGGTAGATCCCAAGTTCCACCATGGGTGTAGGGTGTGTGCCGGTGTATATTTCATATCCGAGGACAAGGACAATGGCTGCAACATAGAGCCGCGTACCACTGGCTAGGGCCCTTGTGATGAGGAAGATTGCGCTGGCGGCCTGACGGGAGCGCGGGCCGAACCTTTTTTCGAGAAACTCGTAAATGGAGACAACGCGATAGTGGTAGTAGGGCTTGATAAAAATCCAGCTTACAAAGATCCGTGCTAGGATCGTTCCAAGTGCTAATTGGGCGTAGGTAAAGTTGCGGAGTGCATACCCCTCCCCAGGTGCCCCAAGAAAGGTTGCGGCGCTTATCTCTGCGGCCAGGATGGATGCGAGTACGGCCCACCACGGCATTTTTCTACCGCCTAAAGCATAGTCGTCCAGAGAGGTTTGGTGGCGAGAAGCCGCGAGCCCGATCCCAATTATGGCGGCGAAGTAGGCAAAGAGAATGAATGAGTCGAGTATCCAGAATTTCACAGAATTATATTAGGGAAGCTCCCAAGAAGCTTTTAGGCGATCGTAATCGGGGCGTGGCAGCAAAACATAAACAGGCTCGTCCTTAGGTAGAAAAGAACTGAGCAATTCGCGAAAAGCGAGCTCATCCATGGAGGTGCACCCTGTGGTAACCGAGTTCTGGGATCGGCAAAGGTGGAAAAAGATCGCACTACCTGAGCCAGGTTTTGTATCGGGAGGAGCATTGTGACGTATAAAGAGTTTCAACGAGTGGGCGGGATCGTCTTGGCGCATTAAATGGTAGCTGTGTTCGGGAGGAAAAGGTTCATGAGCAGAAAGGATAAGGTGACGGTTGTAGAGAGTGGAGGAGGGGTCCTCGATCCAGAGATCACGGTCTGTCACTTTGCGGTACCTCCACATAGGAAGCCCTGACTGATCTGCGTACCCGTAGAGAATATTGCCAAGGAGGAATGCGCCTGCAGGTGACTTTCCATCCCCTTCGCGTTTTTGGGGTCCCTCTTGGGTCGGGTGAAGGCCACGCCCCCAAGCGAGGCCGCGTCCACCAAGATGGACAGGAGTTGAGATTCCAACATTCGTCCAAGGGCAAGTTGCAGAAGCTCGTCGATACAGTTGAAGATTGGCTTTTTGGGAGTTCCACGAATCGGGGACCGCGATAAGAAGGGCTCTGCTCTGTGAGGAGATTGGTCCGGGGGAAGCGAGAAGAGATAAAGGTATAAGTAAAGTGATCGCAAGGAGGCGGATGATCATGATCCACGGTTTCGGAATCGCTCCCAAATTGATTCAAGAAAGGGAGGGAAAAAGAAGGCGATGTATCCTGCCAACCCCGCAAAAATACTTGGTAAAAGAATGGGCTGAAAAAATGCAGGAAGAAAAAGTAGGCCTGATGTGACGGCTGCTACCCATCGGACCGAGAGGGGGATGGGGAGGGGAAAGAAAAATACCTTCTGATCTGGCATCGTGGTGGCGAAAGCCAGAAAGAGGGAGTTGTGAAGGTAAAAAGGGTTAATGGGTATCGAGGGCTGCAGGAAGGAAACTAGAACCACAGCTACGATGCCAATGAAAAAAAATAGATTCAGATGAAAGGAGCCCCATGCTTCCTCGAGGGCGTCTCCGATTGACCAGAGAAACCACAAGAAAAGCAGAAGAAAAATGGGGTGAGCTGAGTTGGATGGGACAAAAAGAAATGTAATCAGTCGCCAGTATTCACCTTGAGCTACCAAGGATGGGTCCAGTTTGAGGATTGAGGTGAATCCTGGTGAAGCAAGATTGAGCAGCCATGCCCCTGCGTTGAGGGCGACAAGTCCACGCGTCAAATAGGGGACAGCCCAACGACCGAGAACATCTTCCAGCGAGTCGGTCCAGCGGGCAGGGCTCATGCTCCGGGGCCGATTAGGGCTTCAGGGTAATCTTTTTCCAGTTTAGGTGCTGAACGTGCGCGTACTTCTCGAAATCTTTCTCGTACAGCATAAGAACGGCTCTCACTACTGCCGAATCATCCTCAAAACTAATTTGCGCCACAAAGTCTGGAATAATATCCAGCAGGCGATGGGTGTAGATAATTGCAAATGCTGAAGCTGCAGCGGCCGTGTAGGGAATATCTTGATAAGCATCTTCAGCAAAGTCCTCGACGACATCTGCAAGGAATTCAAGCTGGTCGACCAGATGGGGGAACTTAGGAGCGTGAATCTGGGTAAATTCCGCTTTGAGCAGAGGAAGGCGATGTAGAAGATTCTTCATAATCCGAGGGGTGACACGGGAAGCTCCCCTTTGTGCGAAATATGTGCTCTCAGCCATTTATGAATCTTGGAGGAAAAATTCGTAAACGGCAAGCGGAGGAGAAGATGGTGCGCGGAAAAGAGTCGGGCAAACTAGAGTGATGGTGTCTTCAAGTTCTCCTATGCCTGTACGAAAGGTACCTCATCGGTCGGAGGTAGCTGCAGGGGACACTTGGGATCTCGCGCCTCTTTATCCTGATGCACCAAGTTGGGAAAGAGCCTTCACGGAGTGCAAGGGTTTCAAGGGGCGAATGCCACGTTGGAAGGGGCAGTTATCCCAGGCTGATGCTTTGGCCAAGGCTCTTGAGGAGGAGAGAGATATTGACCTTTTGATGGAGAAAGTGGGTCAATATGCGAGTTTGCGTGTATCTGAGGATGAGGGGGATGGAGCTGCCAGAGATCGTTCCCTACGCCTTGAGCACCTTCAAACAGAACTCGCTGAGGAGTGTTCCTGGTTTTTGCCTGAGCTGATGCAGATTTCAGACGAGGATTGGGGGGCGATGCTTCTGCATCCCAGTCTCAAGGAGTGGGTAGGCAAGCTGGAGCGAATCCGGAGATATCGGTCTTATATCCTTGGAGAAGGGGAGGAGAGGATTCTTTCGCTTATCGGGCCCGTGTTAAGCGGGCCTGATGAGATCTTTTCCCAACTTACGAATGTGGACTTTCGGTTTGGTAAGTTGAAGGATGAGGATGGAAGCGAAATCGAGTTGAGCCACGGAACGTTTGCGTCTCTGCTCCAAAGACGTGACAAGGAAATAAGGCGTGCAGCTTGGGTTCAATATTATACGGAGTTTGAGCAACACGCGTCGACCCTCTCGGCATCTTTAGCAGCGTCAGTCAAAGGTGATGTGTTCCGTGCTAAAGCAAGAAGGCACAAGAGTGCCCGGGCGCAATCTCTTTTTCCGGATCGAGTTCCAGAATCGGTGTATGACAAGCTTGTGACGTCAGTGCGAGCCAATCTTGGCCCTCTTCAGAAGTATCATCGATTACGTAAGAGGGTGCTTCAGCTAGACGAGCTTCGTGCAGCGGACCTGCAGGTCCCACTCGTGGGCAAGATCCAGAAAAAGACAGCCTTTGAGAAAGCGGCTGAACTTGTAACCCATGCATGTCGACCTTTAGGGGAAGAGTATGTTGATGTTTTGACGAAAGGTTTGAGTAAGGACCGCTGGGTAGATCGGTATGAAAATAAGGGGAAAAGAAGCGGTGCGTTTTCCAGCGGAAGTTATCGAAACCCACCTTACATACTAATGAACTATCGGGAGGATGTTTTAGCGGATGTTTATACCTTAGCCCACGAGGCGGGTCACTCGATGCATTCGTGGTTGAGCCATCGCTCACAGCCCTATCAGGATTCGCACTACCCGATCTTTTTGGCTGAAGTGGCCTCGACTTTCAACGAGGAGCTTCTGACGCATGCGTTTCTCGAGGGCGATGCAAAGAAAGACATGCAACTCCGTGCCTACATATTGAACCGCCAGATCGATGATATTCGTGGCACCCTGTATCGGCAGGTCATGTTTGCTGAGTTTGAGCAAAGAATTCACGAGGCTGAGGAGAAAGGCATTGCTTTGACACTAGATTTCTTCCGTATTGTGTATCGGGAGCTCCTGGAAAGCTATTTAGGAGAGGTTCTGCATATTGAGGCACCTCTTGAGCTTGAGTGTCTTCGAATTCCTCACTTTTACAGTGCCTTCTACGTTTACAAATATGCGATTGGGCTTTCTGCATCGATTTCCTTATCGAGCCAAGTCTTGTCTGGTGAAAAAGGGGCGGTGGATCGCGTGATTCACTTTTTACAGTCAGGAGGCAGTCGTCCACCGCTCGAAACCTTGCGTTTGGCAGGAGTCGATATGGAGAGTTCAGAACCGGTTGAGAATGCCTTAAGGCTTTTCTCTGATCGTGTTGATGAACTCGAAAGAATCTTAGGATGATTCATAGGATCTACTCTGTAGGTCGACCATCGGGTTGGGGAAAGGAGGCTGGGGATGAATATTGTAAAAGGATCAGCCGTTTTGCGAAGGTTGAGTGTCATTTCTTTAAAGAGGGGGCGATGGCTGAAAAGGAAATGCTTGAGAAGAGTCAAGGCTGGTGGTCGATCTGTTTGGACCCTAGCGGTGTTGGATTGAGTACTGAAGATTGGAAAAAGGAGTGGGAGAAGCTTGAGCGAGGCGGGCGAACGGGGTTGACCTGGATGATTGGAGGCGCAGATGGTTTTTCAGAGAACTTTCGCAAAAGCTGTGATTCGGTGCGATCGTTGGGCCCTCAAACTCTTTCCCATGATTTAGCTCGAGTAGTTCTTCTGGAGCAGGTCTACAGGCTGGAGAGTTGGAAGGCGGGACATCCGTACCACCGAAAGTGAATCTAGCTGAATCCCCCCGTACGTTCCACAAAGGGTGGATCTACTTTTGGCGTTCTATACGACTCAGGTGTCCAACATGTGGCGAGAAGCCTCTGTTTCTTCCGTTGAAGAAGGTGCGGTCACTTCACGACTGGTTTACCCCGCTGGATGGCTGTCCTCAGTGTGGATACGCCTACGATCGTGAGCCCGGGTATTTTCTGATGGCGATATGGGGGGTGAACTACGGAGTGATTGGCCTTGGTGGAATGTCGCTGTATTTTATTTTACGGACAACGACAGAAATTCCGCCACTTCATCTTTTTCTATTTTGTGTGATGCCCGCGCCTTTTTTGAGCGTCTTGTTCGCCCGCCACGCGAAGTCGATGTTTCTAGCATTGGATCATTTCTTTGATCCCCATCTTCGTAACAAAAAAAATACAAAAACTGCGGAATAGGCTTGTCAAGTTTCCAACGAGAGGGTGTAAATACACCTGCATGGCTGAAGGAACGGTTTCGAAATTCATTGATCATCATTATCGGCATTTTAATGCCGCCGTGGTTAAAGATGCTTCTCTCGCTTATCGAAAGCATATCGCTGACGGTGGTCGGATGTTGGTTACTTTGGCTGGAGCGATGAGCACGGCTGAGCTGGGTTTGTCTTTAGCTGAGATGATTCGAAAAGATAAGGTTCATGCCATAAGCTGCACGGGTGCAAACCTTGAGGAAGATGTTTATAATTTAGTTGCTCACGATCACTATCGCAGGATTCCAGAGTACCGGCATCTCACTGCGAAAGATGAGCAGAAGCTACTCAAGGATCATCTGAATCGAGTCACAGACACTTGTATTCCTGAACATGAAGCGATGCGCCGAATCGAAGGTGTGATCATGGAACTTTGGAAGCGGGACGATCAAGAGGGCAAGCGACGCTTTCCTCATGAGTATTTTTTCGAGGTTTTGCAGAAGGGTTTGCTTAAGAAATTCTACCAGATTGATCCAAAGGATTCGTGGATGATGGCGGCTGCGGAAAAGAATCTGCCTATGGTTGTTCCAGGATGGGAGGATTCTACTTTGGGAAATATGTTTGCTGCTGCTTGCGTCCAGAAAACGGTCTCTTCTCCTCAAATTATGAAAAGTGGAGTTGAATACATGATCTCGTTTGCGGATTGGTATCAAAAAACCCAAAAAACTCCTTTGGGCTTTTTCCAAATCGGGGGAGGTATCGCAGGAGATTTTCCGATCTGTGTCGTCCCTATGCTGCATCAGGACCTGAAAAAGCCAGGGGTGCCTCTTTGGGCTTACTTCTGTCAGATCAGTGACTCGACTACCAGCTATGGCTCCTACTCTGGAGCTGTCCCGAACGAAAAGATCACCTGGGGGAAGTTGGGATCGGATACGCCACGCTTCGTTATCGAATCAGACGCGACAATCGTAGCGCCACTGATGTTTGCCTACGTGCTCGGTCAGTAAAACGGTTCTACGTCTTCACACCGGCACGAATCTCAAATAGCGACGAGACTGATTCGCCTTCGTGAATACGGAGGATGGCTTGCCCCAAGAGGGGAGCAACACAAAGAACCTTGGTCGGGATGGTGGAATTTTCTTGTGGGGTTGTGTTCGTGGTAATGAACTCTTTCAGGCCGAGCTTTTTAAGTCGCTCCAAACCAGTGGTGCCAAGAACCGCATGGGGAATCCCCACGTAGATATCCTTGGCCTTATGTTTTCTAAGGATATCGACAGCTGAGCAGATCGTCCCAGCGGTTTCCGTGATATCATCGACTAGCAAAATATTTTTTCCCTCCACATCACCTATCAGGTGGGTGGATTGAGTCTCGGATGCATTGAGGCGTTTCTTGCTGACGATCGCTAGGCCTGAATTCAGCATTTGGGAGTATGCTGCTGCCATTTTCATTCCACCGATATCGGGAGTGACGACCACCAAATCTGGAATTTTCTTTTCCGCAATATATTTGTAGAAAATCGGCGCACAGAAAAGATGATCCACCGGAATATCAAAGAATCCCTGTATTTGCTGTGCGTGGAGATCCATCGCTAGAACACGATTCACCCCAGCAGCAACGAGAAGATTGGCTACAAGTTTGGCTGTGATCGGAACGCGAGGCTGATCTTTGCGGTCTTGTCGGGCGTATCCAAAAAAAGGAAGGACCGCAGTAATTCGAAAGGCGCTCGCCCGGCGGGCGGCATCCACCATGATCAGAAGTTCCATCAAGTTCTGGTTGGTAGGTGGGCAGGTGGGTTGGACGATAAAAAGGTCGTTTCCCCGGATATTCTCGTCGAACTTCACGAACGTTTCGCCATCAGGAAACGAAGTGACCGTGGCTTTTCCGAGCGGGACTTTTACGAAATCAGCAATCCTCTGGGCGAGTTCACGGTTGGCGTTTCCCGAGAAGATCTGTAGGCGATTGCCGAAAATCGAGGCCATGCTTTTTTATAGAATCGGATCGGTACGGGTGGAAGTGGGAAAGCCTAGGTTATTCGCCGATGATCTTAACAAGGACCCGCTTATCCCTCCGTCCATCAAACTCCCCATAGAAAATCTGCTCCCATGGGCCAAAATCGAGCCTCCCCTTTGTGACGGCTACAACGACTTCCCTCCCCATAATGGTGCGCTTGAGGTGTGCATCCGCATTGTCCTCCGAACCATTGTGGTGGTACTGGCTGTGTGGCTTTTCTGGTGCCAACCGTTCGAGCCAGGTTTCAAAGTCAGCATGTAAACCAGATTCATTGTCATTGATAAAGACAGAGGAGGTGATGTGCATCGCATTTACGAGGCAGAGTCCCTCTTGGATATGCGAGTCGGACAGGGCAGTTTCGATTTTAGGCGTCAGGTTGATAAAGGCCCGACGGGTGGGGGTATGAAGCGTAAGTTCCTGTCGGAACGATTTCACTTGGTCTTGAGGGAATCGAGATATTCGAGAACAACTTTTGCCTGATCCTGAGTGGAACCCTTGGGATCCTGCCAGATCAGTTTACCGTCTCGGAAAAGAAAGGCGGATCGTTTGGCAAAACTGAAAAGACCTCCAACTCCGAAGGACTGAATGATCTTGTTCTCGGCATCAGCTAGAAGCGGGTACGGGAGTTTCTGGTTGTCTACAAACTTTTTCTGAGAGGCAACTTCGTCTGCGCTTACACCTAGGATTTTGACTCCATGCTTGGACAAATCGGCATATCCGTCGCGCAGACTACATGCTTGGGCTGTGCATCCTGGGGTGTTTGCTTTGGGGTAAAAAAAGACGAGGAGGTAGCCCTCTTTGCCGTAGGTGGCGAGATCAAGATTCTGGCCTTCCTGATCTTTTGCACTGAGATGGGGAAGGGATGATCCGATCTTCATCATGCTTTCTGCCTGCGCCTGGTTGAAGCTGAGGCCTAAAAAAACCCCGATCAAAAGCCTTCGAATCACTTTTTGTAGGGTGCCGAAACGTCCGACATCATCTTCTTTTCTAGAACTTGGAGTTGTGTTCTAGCTTGATTCAATGAGGAGCTTTCTGCAATTCGATCGGACAATTTCGCGAGATCCGGCATGGTGCGTTCCAACTGTTCGCTTAGCTTTTCTGCATTTGCACGGGCTAAGGGGAGGTCGTTCTTTTGGAGAGCTATCTCAATCTGCTTCAGGGTGGAGGTTACTGGGCAGGCCTCGGAGTACATCGGACAGCCACCCATCATCGGGAGTCCCTTGAGGACCAAGACAGCGGCGAGGAAGCCAACGGCTCCTGCAGCTAGAAGTGGAAGGGGACAGGGGCAGGATTTTTTCTCAGGGGCGGGTTTGGATGAGGAGGATTTTTTAGCCATAAAGAGTAACTATGCAGAGGGGGTGCGGTCCGTCACTCCTAAACGATATTTGTGGAAAGCTTCAAAGGTCCACGGGAACAACGCTTCGGCCACAACTCTCATCGCAGCGGCCATTTCCCGAATCTCTTGTTGTGCGTGATCATCTTCCCTGAGTTGCAGAAAGTGAATTAAGTTGTGTAGGTCACAGTTCACATAGACTTCAGTAAAAATACTTACTGGAAGAACCATTCGGGCCAACTCACGAGCCACCCCTTTTTGCAGGAGGCTCTGGTAGGTGGCATAGGCAGCTTGATGCGCGGCTTGAACCTCTTTGGTTAGAGTAGCGTGATCTAGTACCGAGGAGACTTGACTGCCTTGTTTATTCTTGGCATCGGCAGTACGCCACTGAGTAGGCAGGTAAAACTCGTCTACCAATTCGGAGTATCGGCCGCTCCACTCGTTGAGACGAAACGTTCGATGCCTGACAAACTGACGCATGATAAAAATCGGCATCTTAATGTTGTAGGTAATCGAGCACTGTTCAAAGGGGCTGGTGTGCCGATTTTTGTAAAGATAGATCAGGAGCTTCTTGTCCTGCTCGATGCCCTTGCTGGGGCTTTTGTAAGAAATTCTAGCTGATTCTACAATCCGAAGATCGGTTCCTAAATGGTCGATGTAGCGGACATATCCTTGTCCAAGAATTGGTATTGTGTGGCCAGCTTCCATGAAGGTTTTAGGAAAGAGCCTGAAGAAGCTTATGCCTAGCCGAAAAAACTAAGTTATTGATTATGTTGTGAAGAGTTTCAGCTGCTCGTGAAGACGGGCGATTCGTTCGACAGCCTCTTTTTCTAGTTTCCGCCACTCCTCTTGCTTTTCCGGGGGTGCCTTGGCGGTCATTTTTGGGTCGGCCAACTTCGCGGCTTCACGGGCTCGAGCAACTTCTGTAGCCGCAATCTCTTTTTGGACTCGTGCCGTTTCCTTTGCGGGATCGAGCAGTCCTGCCAAGGGTAGATAGAGTTCACCCCAAGGGGTTAGTGTCATCGGTGCTTTGGGTGGGGTAGAAGTTATCTCCACTGACCCCACTTGAAGAAGTTTTGCTAAGGTGCGCAAGTCCTCATCGGTTAGACGAGTTGAGGGGGATGATTTGAGGAAGAACTTCATCTTAGCCGATCCAGAGAGTCCGAATTCACCTCGTAGTCGACGCCCCGCCTCCGCTGTTCCGTAGCAAGATTCAGCGGTTTGGGCATTTGCGGCGTTGAAAGTGACTTCTCCAGCCTTTGGCCACGAGGAAAACTGGATTGTTTTATCGCCAAGACCCAAGGTCAGCCACAATTCTTCTGTAATAAAAGGCATGTAGGGGTGCAGGAGTCGCAGAACTCTGGAGAGAACAAAATCTGCTGTTGCAAGTGTTCCCGGGCGAGTTGGGGAGTCTGCGTTCATGAAGTCGGCTTTCGCAGTTTCGATAAATCGGGCGCAGAACTCATCCCAAACAAAAGCGTAGAGGGCTTGGGCCACCTGACTAAATTCATAGCCTTGATACAGGGTGTCTAATTCGCGCTCTAAACGATCCAGACGCGATAGGAGATAGTCTGAGAATGGGGTCCGCGGGTGCTTTGAGGGGTTTGCTTCAGGATTCGAGGGGCCTTGCTGTTGGCGGAAACGGCATGCGTTCCATAGCTTGTTGGCAAAATTACGTCCTTCCTCCATCTGCTTTTCGTCGTACCGAATATCGGCACCTTGAGGGGCAATTCGCAGAAGACCGAACCGAAGGCCATCAGCTCCATATTTAGAAATCAGGTCAAGAGGGTCGGGCGAATTTCCTAGAGATTTGGAGAGTTTCCGTCCCTTTGCATCACGGATCAGACCCGTGAAGTAGACATTACGGAAGGGGAGGTCTCCTTGATACTCGAAACCAGCCATAATCATACGAGCTACCCAGAAAAAAATAATGTCAGGTCCTGTCACCAGGTCTGTGGTGGGGTAGAATTTCTTTAATTCTGCTGTCTTTTCCGGCCACCCCATGGTGGCGAACGGCCAAAGCCATGAGCTGAACCAGGTATCGAGAACGTCGGGGTCTTGGGTCCAGCCTTCGCCAGGCGATTGAATCTGGCACCGTACTTCCTGATCTCGGTACCAGACGGGAATCCTGTGGCCCCACCAGAGTTGTCGGCTGATGCACCAGTCTTGCAGATTTCCCATCCAGTGGTCGTACACCTTGCTCCATCGTTCGGGGAAAAAGCGGAGTTTTCCGGAGGAAACGATGGTGCGTGATTTTTCCGTGCTGGGGTAACGGAGGAACCACTGCTCCGAAAGACGCGGCTCCACTGGAACGTCAGCCCGCTCGCTAAAACCAACCTGATTGACATAAGGCTCCTCTTTTTCCAGTAAGCCGAGTTCCTTGAGCTGCTCAGCAGCTGCGGTGCGGGCTTTGGTCCGATCTAGTCCAGCTAAGGCAGAGCCAGCCTCGGCGTTCATCAGGCCAGACTCATCGATGACCTCAACAGAAGGGAGTTTGTGGCGTTGGCCGATAAGGAAGTCGGCAGGATCGTGGGCTGGGGTGACCTTTAGAACACCTGTGCCGAATTCCAGATCCACGTGTTCATCCCCGATGATCGGAATGTGTCGCTGGGCTTCGGGGAGTTCCGGGGGGAGGGGACGGATGGCGAATTGGCCGATGAGGGCCGCGTAGCGCGGATCCTTGGGGTTGACTGCGATGGCGGTGTCCCCCGGAATGGTTTCAGGCCGTGTTGTGGCAATGGTAAGGAAATGATCTTTCTGTCCAGCGACTTGTACTCGGAAATGGTAAAGTAGGCCTTTTTGCTCCTTCATGATGACTTCCTCGTCGGAGAGGGCTGTGCGGGAGACGGGGCACCAGTTGACCATGCGCCGCCCGCGATAAATCAGTTTCTTTTTGAAAAGGTCGACAAAAACCTGCTGGACGCATGCGGAGTATGCGGGGTCCATGGTAAAGCGTTCGCGCGACCAGTCGCACGAGGCTCCCAGCTTCTTTAGTTGTTGGATGATGATTCCGCCGTGCTTTTCTTTCCATTTCCATATTTCCTGAAGGAAGGCCTCGCGTCCCAAATCATCCCTATGCCTGATCTTGCCGTCTTTTTTTAGGGTACGCTCGACGACAGTTTGGGTCGCGATTCCCGCATGATCAGTTCCCGGTAGCCAAAGGACTTCATGACCTAGGAGACGGGCACGGCGGGCGAGGATGTCCTGAATCGTGTTATTGAGCACATGCCCAAGGGTCAAAATTCCCGTGACGTTGGGGGGCGGGATGACAATCGAGTAAGCGGGTTTTGGGGAAGTGGGGTTGGCACGATAGTCACCTCGTTCCATCCATTGGCGATACAACCGATCCTCGACTTGGGCGGGATCGTAGGCTGGGGCGAGTTCGGGCATGAGAGTGGCAGAATGCCTTTACTGGGGGCAGGTGAAAAGCCTAGCGCAAAGTACTTTTAATCGGACTGGCCTGCCGCCGCGGCTGTGGGGGTCGCTGCACCTGCTGGCAGGAATTGCCACCAGTGGGTTTCATTGATGGCGTAGATGGGCTTGTAGTGTTGGATCTGGTTTGCAGGCCAAACGCTTTTGATTTGGTTATCTAAAATGAGGCATTGCCCTCCGTAGATGACCCCAAGAATGCAGTGCCCAACTCCGAGGTTTAGGTCTTTGACAACCAGAATGCGAAGTTCGTCTTGGGTGAAGCCTAGTCTTTGGAGTGCATAGTATTTTGCAATCGCATGATCTTCGCAATCCCCGCTGACACGACCCGAGACGAGGTAATCTGGATTTTGCGTGAATTGGACAGGGGTATTCCAAAGATCAGGCACTCCCCAATTTTTTTGATCAGGCACATACGTCATTGAGTTAAATGTTTCGTTCGTCTTTTTAATCATAGTCAAGCGATCAGGGTTCTTTGTTTTGGCGATGAAATCATCCCATCCGCCGGCAAACGGAGCCTGAATATCTGCCTTCTTTGCGAGCTCCGTCTCAACACTAGATAAGATTCCTGTCCATTTCGGAAACTTCGCGATGGGGTCCTGTTGAACGACCTGATATTCACCGTCCCAAGCCCAAGCAGGGAATGAGATGCAGACGAGAAATAGGAAGGGAATGGACTTCATGCCTTCATTATACCCTGCTTTTCCTTTAAGGAAAACCTTGAGGTGGGGAGTCAGAGTAGGGAATACTTTGATCTCCAAGGAGGAACTAGACCATGGCACAAAAGAACGCTCCATCACCTCAAGATCCCTCAACTCTTAAGATTCAGGCCCCCAAGATTGCAGAGGAAACGATTCGTCGGCCCATGAGCGGAAAGACCATTTTAGCCATCATCTTTTTTGCGCTTTTTACTCTGGGAGGTTTTGCTGGGATTTTGGCTTTTGTGAAAGGGGAAAAAGAGAGAACTTTGCGGGATTGGCAGATTCAGATGGGTTTAGTGGTTGAGACAAGGGCGGCTGCTGTGGAGGTATGGCTGGGCTCGCAGTTCGATGTTTTGCGAGGAGTTGCAACGAATGAATCCCAAAAGATTTACATTGAGACCTTGCTGGATGACCAGGCAACGGCGGATCGAAAAGAGGGGGCTGCGGGCTTCTTGCGTAATTATTTAAAGCGGGTAGCGGAGCAGAACGGATTCTTTACCCCGCCTCCTGCCCTAGAGATCAATGCCAATGTGGTTCGAGAGGGTATTGCGGGAATCGCAATTCTCGCTCCCTCCGGGCAAGTCCTTGTAGCGAGCGAGTTCTTACCTGCCCTAAAGGAGGATGGATTTCTAGACACCTTGAAAGAAAACGCTGCACGACAGAGGGGCCTTTGGAATCTGCGTTTGGATTCTGAAGGACAACCCAGCTTGGGCTTTCTGGTGCCGATCTATCCTGTGGATGCCCAGGATAACGCAAAGCCGATCGCCTATGTCGTGGGCTTAAAACAGGTTGCCAAAGAACTTTTCCCGCTGATGAGTCAGCCTGGGGAAACTCTAAAATCTGCAGAAAACTTTCTAGTCCAAGAAAAGCCTGGCACCTCAGGAAGTACGATTCAGTACCTAACTCCAAGACGCAACCCGCTTCCAAACGGCACAAAACCAATGACAGCAGATTCCGCCAATGAACCCGCGACTTCCGCCGCTGCATTCGCGGTGACAAAACCAGGTGGTTTTTCGTTACGGTCGAGTTACGGAAATATTCCATGCTTGGTTATGGGGAGAAAAGTAGCGGGTACCCCATGGGTCCTTGTGCGCATTGCGGATCAAGAAGAGGCCCTTGGTCCTTCGCGAAAGCGCCAACAGGGAATGCTGATTGGTTTTACTCTCGTCTTGGGTTTGGCCTCTGTCTCCATGGCTACAGCTTGGAAGCATGGTGCCCAGTTACGGGCATCAGCAGAGGCTCAGAAGTTGAAGATTGCCGCAGAGCGTTTTACAGGTTTTGCAAAGTTTCTGCGCGTAATTACCGATAACCAACCCACGGCCATTGCAGCTATGGATGCAGGGGGCAAATATAACTTTGCAAACCGAACATTAGCCGAAGCGGCTGGCATTACCCCTGAGGAGGTGAATGGGAAAACCATGCCTGCAGTGATTGGCCCAGTTCGTGCGGCAGCTTACCAGAAAATCAACAAGCAGGTGATTGATGAGTTGTATCCAGGATGGCCCAACGACAAGAAGGAGGGAAAGTGGGTCCCGCAAAAAGTGCGTCATGAGTTCGAGGAGAATGGAAAAAAGAAGTACACCAAAACGGATCATATTCCGTTACGGGCAGACCGGGATCATCCTCCTGGGGTTCTGCTGATCGAGCAGGATATCACCGAATTTATTACGGAGAGGGAGAAGAGAGAAAAGATGTTCCGCGGATTGATCGAAGCTTTTGTAGGCGAGGTAGATAGCCGGCAGCCCAATTCTGCGCGTACAAATGCTAAGTTAATCGCCCGAGTGGCACGAGGAACGGCAGAGGAGATGGGGTTATCGCCCGTGGATGTGGAAACAGCTGAATTAGCCGGTGAGTTGATGAATCTGGGAACCGTTTCTCTATCTCAAGAGCTTTTAAGCAAAGGTGGGACTCGAAATGAGGAAGAGAAGAAGAAGTATCGTGAGGCGATTCTACGAAGTGCAGATCTTGTGGCGGGATTGGAGTTTGAGGGGCCAGTGGCGGATGTCATCCGACAAGCTCAAGAGCGTATTGATGGCACGGGTTGGCCTAAGCAGTTGCGTGGTGATGCTATTTTGCCTGCTGCGAAGGTGGTTGCAGTCGTCAAGAGGTTGATTGATCTTGTGCAGGGTCAAGACGGCCCTGCACAAAGCCTTGATGCCGCAATACGAACTGTTCTTGCGGAGGCAGGTGGCTCCCTCGATCGAGCCGCAGTCGCGTCTTTAGTCGCTTTCTTAGATAATCGTGGAGGAAAAGGTAAAGTAGGTTTGGCGTAAACTGAAGAGCGTTGTACGAGTTCGGTCTTAATCCGGAATCAGGCTTTGTTCGACGGTGTCGTCGAAGCGAAGATTCAGTAATTTCCAATCGGCACCTACAGGGGAATAAAATACAAACTGCCAACGAAGGGGTTTCCGTGGGTGATAGCTTAGGTACGTAATGTAGAGAGTACGGGTTCCAACGGAGCGGAGATCATAAAGCTCATAACCCTGGAGGGGGCCAAAGACTTCTATTCCCTTTTGGATATTGCTAACGAATTCCGGAACAGAAGCGGGATCCGACAAAGTTGGGTTTGTGGCAACCAGCGTCTTGAAGGATTCGTCAATTTTTCCTGCTTGGATACCGAGAAAGAAGGCCTCAAGTTGTTTTTGAACTGCTGCGGGAGGTGGTTTTGCGTTGGGATTCCTTGGAAGCAGCTGCGGAATCAGGGTTGAAACCTTGGGGAGGTTTGTCGCAGTTGTTTTATTAGTTGGAGCTGACCAGAGCATGGTTAGAGGTGTCAGCAACAAAGGAAGGAAGATTATTTTTTTCATGAGATTACTGTTTTTAGTAGGACAAGCCCATCTTGCAGGATCGGAGCTCCATGTGCAAAAAAGATTCTTTGGGTTGGGAGTTCAAGGAGTCGCTTTAAGCTAGTCTTTAAAAGATCTAAATTAGTGCAGTATTTAGCGGGTAGCAGCATCAATGGATCTGGAGAGAGGTTGATAAGAGCATCCCCAACGATCAGGCTCCTTGAAGCGTGATGAAAATATGCGGTTTCGTTTTCTCCCGCCCCAGGAAGTGGGATTGCTTCAAATCCCAGTACTTTCTCAACCACACTTGCTTGTAACGAGTTCCAAAGCACGTTGGCCATACGGTCATGGTTGCTGTTTGTTTTGACAATCTGAACTGGGGATTGTGGTCGTGGTGTATCCTTGGGCCAAACGATGGGGTCAAAGAGGACAATGCCTTCTGGAGATATGTACGCAGTGGACCAGAGTTCGGCTTTGCAGGAGGGGTCGTATGCGTGCCACGTAAAAAACCCCTCACCATGATCATGGAGAGGCTTGGGATTTAGGTTCAATGGGGCAGGGTGGTCGCGTAATCTGCAGAGGATAGGAGGCCTGTCGGCTTGGGGGAATCGGTTTTAAGGCGAAAGAGCCAACCCTGTCCGTAGGGGTCACGATTAATAAGACCCGGGTCAGAAGAGAGAGTTTCGTTGGATTCAAGGATCGTGCCTCCGACAGGCGCATAGATGTCTGAGGCCGCTTTTACGCTTTCTACAGTTGCGATGACTTCACCTTGTTTTACAACTCGCCCTGATTTCGGAAGCTCGACAAACACAACATCGCTGAGGGCGGATTGGGCATGATCTGTGATACCCACAGTACCCGAATCCTTTTCAATGCGCAGCCACTCGTGGCTTTTGGCGTAGAGAAGATCGTTGGGGGTGTTCATTTCTTGGGTAAAAATCTCCGGGGCGTGACCTTGGCGGGAATCCTTCGCCCGCGCACTTCAAATTCCAAATCTTGTCCACAAGATGGGGCAGGAGTTGCTACCAAAGCTAAAGCGATTCCATGACCCAAGGTGGGTGAGGGAACACCACTCGTGATCTTTCCAATCTGCTTTTGATCAAGAAAAACTGGGTAGTCATGGCGGGGTGGGGGTTGACCGGGTTGGCCTCGAAGTCCGATACAGATTCGCGGAGGGCCACTTTTCTTTTGAGCTTCAACCGTCGAACGCCCTGTAAAGGGGCGGGGCCGGCCCACATCCACAAAAAAGCCTAACCCTGCTTCAATGGGTGTGATCTCTGGGGAGAGATCCTGACCATTTAAAGGGAAACCTGCCTCGAGACGCAGGCTGTCTCGAGATCCCAGACCGCATGGGATAAGGCCGTCCGCTTTTCCTAAATTCAAAATATGGTTCCAGATTTTGGGGCCTGCCTCTCGATCCATAAAAAGCTCGTAACCCTCCTCTCCAGTATAGCCCGTAGCCCCGATGAGTACCTCATGCCCTGCGACTGTGTATTTCGAGATATGGTTTCGTGCGGGTGGGGGGGGATTCTTGCTTTCGGACTTAATGACTTGAGACAAGATTGAGTTGGAACGAGGCCCTTGAAGGGCCATTCCAGCGGTGCTTCCTGGTGCGCCTGAGAACGAAACATCGGCTTTTTGTTTGGAGAGGACCTCCAGATCCTCAGCATGACGCGAGGCATTCACTACCAGAAGAAAGTCGTCCGCTTGAAGACGGTAAAGAAAAAGATCATCAATGACTCCTCCGTGTGGATTCAACAGGAAGGTGTAGTGGCCTTCTCCATCCTTCAATTTTGCAGGATCGTTCGCCAGCAGATGTTCAAGCGCACCGAGAGACCCTTTTCCCTTAGCCCGAACTTGTCCCATGTGGGAGATATCAAAAAGACCTGCAGCTTGCCGAGTTGTTCTGTGTTCAGACAGGAGACCGCTGTACTCGACAGGCAAGTTCCATCCCGCGAAGGGAATCATCCGAGCCCCAAGTTCGTGATGGCACGAGGCTAGAGGGCTTTCCTTGGCATTGGGTGGCATGATTGTCAAAAGTAGTGCTGAGAGTTGATGAGTCAACGTTCTCGCGAAAAGTTACGAAACCCGCTAGGGGTAGTTATGTCCAAAGCCCCTGTCCGACTCCTCGATCTGATGCGTCAGACGGAAGATCCCCATGTAATCAACTTAGCCGCAGGAATTCCCTCATCGGATTTTCTGCCCTTGGATGCCTTAAAATCGGCTATGGAGGCGGAGTTGGCCTCTCGGGCTAGGGAAATGTTTAGTTATCATCGTCCAGAGGGGGCAGGGCTTCTTCGGGATGCGATTCGGGAGTACCTCGCAGTCCGTGGGATCCGTGTTACATCCGATCAGGTTTTAGTCACAACGGGTTGTTCGGGCGCCCTGGCTTCGATGATGGGTACGGTACTTAAAAAGGGAGATACGGTAATTTGCGAGGGGCCTGCTTACTATGGTCAATTGGAGTTGTTGCGGGCAATTGGAGTGAAGTTTCGCATGGTGGCAACTGCGGTAGGCCAGGAGCCTGATCCAGCTAAATGGGAAAAAGCATTGAAGGCCAAACCGAAGCCGAAATTGCTCTTGGTGACCTCCACGCTTTCAAATCCAAGTGGAGCGACTTTGCGGGAGGAGTGGAGGCCAAGGTTAGTCGAGATCTGTAAAAAGGCGGGCGTTCCGATTCTGGAGGACGATATTTATGGGGATTTGCTGGGTCGAGCCCGTCCCAAGCCTCTGCGTGCCTTTGATGATGGAAGCACGGTTCTATATGTGACGAGTTTCTCAAAGACGGTAGCACCTGGATTAAGGATTGGGTTTGCCCTTCCTGGGAAGTGGATGGACGAGGCGGCTGATCGGCAGTGCCGTCAAACGATTCACGGTGGGGTTCCACCAGAGTATGTAACGGCTGCTTTTTTGAGATCTGGCCGCATGGAGTCGCATCTAGAGATGTTGCAGTCCGTCTACGCCAAGAGGAGGAAGTTAGCTTTGGGGATATTGTTGAGAGAGCTTCCTGCAGGTGTTCATGCAGAGGATCCAAAAGGTGGGTACATGCTATGGGTTCGAGGGGGAAGCCCTAAGGTGATGGATGAAGTGGCCAAGCAGTGTCTTGGGCAGGGGGTGGCTGTTGTGGGTGGCGGAATCTTTTTTGCTAATCCGCCTAAAGAAGCCTGTTTCCGTTTGAACTGTGCACGTGCGACTCCTGAAGACCTCGCAAAGGGGGTGGGAATCTTTTGTAAGGTTCTACAAGCAGCGGTTGGTAAGAAGAAGTAAGCGAAAGAGTTTAGGTAGGAATCGTTGCGTCGGAGACAGGATCAAAAAAGAGTGCGTGGGTAAGATCGATTCCGAGGCATATTCTTTCACTTTCTTTGCTGAAGTTGCGGGTTTGTGTGGTTCTGCAGATGCAGGAGTGTCCCTCGGTCTTCAGGTAGAGAAATGTTTCTGAGCCCATCGGTTCGACTACCTCGATCGTTGCATGAAGAGGATTTTCTGGTGTCGTGTCGGGCTGTAGATGCTCGGGACGGAAGCCAAGAATCACTTCTTGGTTCTGACGGCTAGCGAGTTTACGAGATGTTTCCTGGGGTAGGGTGCAACGGAACGGGGAGTGGGCTGGTTTTACCTTTTCAACAAACTCGAGTGTTCCTTTGGAGGAGTTCACTAAGGTGCCTGAAAAGAAGTTCATGGGAGGACTCCCAATAAAACTCGCGACGAAACGATTTGCGGGCTGATGGTAAAGGTCTAGGGGAGCGGCGATCTGTTGGACCTTGCCATAGCGCATGACGACAATCCGATCTGCCATGGTCATGGCCTCGGTCTGGTCATGCGTCACATAAATCATTGTGCTATTGAGCTTGCGATGAAGTTTCGATATTTCTGTCCTAGTTTCGACCCGCATCTTGGCATCGAGATTGGAAAGGGGTTCATCGAAGAGAAACGCCTTGGGATTACGAACAATCGCCCGGCCTAGGGCAACTCGCTGTCGCTGTCCGCCCGAAAGGGCTTTGGGTTTTCGTTCCAAAAGATTATCGGGTTCGAGCAACCCAAGAGTCTTTGCCGCTGAATCCACACGATGACGAATTTCGTCCTTTGGGACCCCTCGTAGTTCGAGCCCAAACGCCATATTCCGGAAGACCGACATATGGGGATAGAGGGCATAGTTTTGAAAGACCATGGCAATATCGCGGTCTTTTGGAGGGATCTCGTTAATCTTTTTGCCATCGATATAGATGGCTCCGCGTGTGATCTCCTCGAGGCCTGCAATCATGCGAAGAGTCGTTGTTTTTCCGCATCCTGAGGGTCCGACGAGAACCATAAACTCCCTATCCTGAATCTCGAAATTGGCGTTATCGACTGCGACTTTTTCCGGTCGACCTTTATCACCCGGATAAATCTTGTAGAGGTTTTCGATCAGAACTTTAGCCATAGGGTCTCCAGGTTTGGGTTGAATTTCGTGGGAAAGGTGTGTGAGTTCATTTGAGCCCTGTGGTGGCGATTCCCCGAATAAAGGTTCTTTGGGTTAGAAAGAAAAGAACAAGCACGGGAAGTAAAACGAGGGTTGAGGCAGCCATAAGATGATGCCAAGGAGTTCCGCTGATGGTTCCCTGGAGGGCTTGGAGGCCTAAAGCAAGAGTGTACTGATTTTCCCGAGCTAAAAAGATGAGGGGTCCAAGAAAGTCGTTCCACGTGGCCATAAATTGGAATAGGGCTACCGTGAGAAGGGCAGGTTTGGCCAGAGGAAGAATGATCTGCCAAAAGATCCTCAATTCACTACATCCATCGATTCGTGCGGCCTCGGATAGGTCTTTTGGAATCGTAAGAAAGAATTGGCGAAGAAGAAACACATTGAAAGCTCCAGCTAGAAAAGCGGGTACCCATAGGGGCTGGAAGGTCCCGATCCAGCCTAGCGCGCGAAATAGTCCATAAATTGGCACCATCACCACGGGGAATGGGATCATCATGGTCGCGAGAAGAACAAAGAAAACGCCATCCCTTCCGCGCCAGTCGAGGCGTGAAAACCCGTAGGCTACCAGGGCACTTGAAAAGACTGTCCCCACCACATTGAGAAAAGCGAGAACGAGACTATTTCTGGCATAGAGCCAGAAGGGCCCCATTGCTTTCATGGCATCTGGGTAGTTGTGCCATTGGGGGGAGGAGGGGAGCCACTGGGGTGGTAGTTTCATCGTCTCGTTCAGGGGCTTGAGGGAGGTGGAAACCATCCAAAAGAAAGGTAAAAGGAAAAGAAACCCTAGTCCAAGAATGGCAATGATGGACAAGGTGGAGTTGAAATTCTTTTTCATTTTCCTGAGTAGTGAACTTTTCGTTCTCCATACCGGACTGTAATGAGACTGAGTCCGATAATGAGAAGAAATAGGCATAAAGCGAGGGCGGAGGCGTAACCCATATTCCAGTAGTCAAACGCGTTCTGGTAAATGTAAGTAGCGAGAAAGAGCAGGGAGCGTCCAGGTCCGTCACCGCCGTTGGTCAAGATATAGGGAACAGCAAACGTTTGTAGGGCTCCGATGATGCTCATCAAGACGTTAAAAAAAATCACGGGAGAAAGCATTGGCAGGGTAATATGAAGGAATCGTTGCCACGCATTGGTTCCGTCTAGCTCTGCAGCCTCGTACAACTCAGCAGGAACGTCTTGGAGGCCCGCCAGGTAGATGACGACGGCTTGGCCAGTTCCCCAAAGACCTGTCAGGATCAGGCCCCACAGAGCGAAATTGGGGTCATTTAACCAGTCGGGTGTCTTAAGCTGGGTGTGGAACAAGAGGTTAAGGAAATCCAAAAAGGGGCGGAGCAGGTTGTTGACCAGTCCCATGGGGCCGTTGAGCATCCATTGCCACAGGATGGCGAGGGAAATCGCGGGCACGAGGGAGGGAAGAAAAAAGATTGTCCGGTAAATGCCTTGTCCTGCCATGGGTTGGTTGAGAAGAACAGCAAGACCGATGGATAGAAAAGTGCTTAAAGGAATGGCTACTGCAGCAAAAACAACCGTGTTTTGAAGGGCTTTCCAGAAAACAGGGTCACGCCAAAGATCTACATAGTTCTGTGTGCCTAAAAAGACAGGCTGGGAAAGAACGCTGTAGTCACAAAGCGAAAACCAGATCGAGGCAATGAGGGGATAAAGATTGAATGCCAAAAAACCCAATATCCAAGGGGAGATAAAAGCCACCCCCTTGATTAGACTTTTTCGCTCTCCAGGCGTCATGGGTGAATCTCCTTTTCCCAAAGTGCTACGCGAACGGGGGCTACTTTATTCCAGCGATCTACCTTTGCATCCAAGGCTTTCTGTTGGCGCGCTAGCATCGTAACGCGGGCTTCATCTGCGCCCATCCGACCAAGAAGAACAAGATTCACATAAGTGATCATATCGTTCGCATACTCCTTAAACGTGGGAAGGGAGAGGGTTGGTTGAGCTCGAGAACTGTTGGCCAGACTTTGAAAAACTTTTAAGTAGGGGTGAGAGTGATGATTCATGAACTCATCGCTGACTTTGCGTAGCGGTGAAATCTTATGCTGACCTAGGCACAACTTCTCCGTGTTTTTCTGTTGCGCCACAAAAGCAATAAACTGCATGGCCTCCTTCGGATGGCGAGCGCCTGCGGGAATCACAAGAATATCGGTTTCCGCGATGGTTAATGGGGCTCCTGGATGCTCCGTCTCCTCTGGAAAGGCGGCGGCACCGTACTCAAAATCAGCGGGAGCATATTTCTTGATAAAGTTGTTCATCCAAACGCCCTGAATGATCATGGCGACTTTCCCATTAAAGAATGGATTGTCAGGTGAAGCGAAGTTTCCAAAGCCACCCCGAAGTTCAAACATGGCGGGACCGCCAAACCGCTTCGGATAGCTTTCCAGCCATGAGAAAAAACGACGATTGGGCTGCTCATCCAAGAGCAGTTTGTTGGCTCCGTCCCAACTGGCACCTCCAAACCAGGAGGGGAAGTCGTGCATCCACCAGCCTGGTTCCTGCGGCATGTGGCCGATCTGAGCTAATGAACCATCTTGTTTTTTGCGGGTTAACTTCGTATTCATCGCCTCTAGCTCGGCAATGGTTCGAGGAGGTTTTTCAGGATCCAACCCCGCGTCCCTAAACATCTTTTTGTTCCAGTGTAGGGCTGTAACTGAGGGGGTTGAGGGCAGGGCCCAGAGAAAATTACGATAAGAGCACAGCTTCCAGAAAACGGGCAGATAGTCCTCTTGGCGAATCCCGGCATCCTTTGCCAAATAATCCAATGGCATGAGCGCATTATTTTCGGCGTAGGAAGGGAGATTAATGGCCCAGAGTCCCACGACATCGGGGGGCACGCCTCCCGCAGTTGCGAGCATCATCTTCTGATCAACTCGACTTACACTTAGAAAACGAACGAAAATCTTGTCCTGCGAATTGTTAAAATCGTCCACCACTCGAGCCATCGCTTCACGCTCAAAACCCGTCCACTTTTCCCAATATTCGAGAA
>Ga0214917_10001829_pt1 | contig 26953 bp, 17 predicted proteins | sample LL_1208_BB_MetaG_FD_177983 | JGI IMG/M metagenome (GOLD analysis project Ga0214917, IMG submission 177983) | Freshwater microbial communities from Lake Lanier, Atlanta, Georgia, United States - LL_1208_BB | ecosystem: Environmental > Aquatic > Freshwater > Lake | place: USA: Georgia | collected... | reverse complement strand
ATCGACGCTGGCCCCCGGTTCTTCCCCCGGCCTCACGAGCTACCAGACCCTCAACCTCACGGGCGGATCCGCGGTCAACCTCGAGTTTTTCAGCCTCTCCGAGACCCTGGCGATCGGTGGCCAGGTCCGGCGCGGCTACGACAGCCTGTTCGCGAACACACTCAACTTCGGCACCGCCGGTGACGTGGGCGGTGGTTCGATCCTGCTGCGGCTCGCCACGCTCACCAACTGGACGGACTTCGTGCCCGACTGGAACGGCACCTCGGGCTTCATTCCCGCCGAGGGCTCGTCGCTCATTCACGGTCCCTCCGACGGTCCGAAGGAGTTCGTGATCGCCCGGTTCAATGCCTCCGACCGCCTGGGCATGCTGACCGACGGGCTCGACGTAACGCCCTGGTTCACATTGGATACCGATCTCTACCAGGGCACGGGCGCCAGCGGTTTCCAGGTCGTCGCCAACACCGGCGACAGCTCCGCATGGCAACTCAACATGATCGTCGTGCCGGAGCCCTCCGCCTGCGGCCTGGTCGCCGCTGGAGCGGTGGTCTTGGGTGGCCTCTGGCGACGCCGCAGAGCGGCGAGGCCGTAGCTCCCGCCCGCAAGCTTCACCAGGGCCCGTGACGACTGTGGGCGGGCGTTTTCCGAGGCCCGGAACGGGTCGCCGGCCGTGCTATCCTCTAGGGGTGGGCGGGTCTCGTTCCCGTTCCCCTCGAGCGGTGGAGCATCCGATGCGGAAGGCACGAGCCATCCTGGTTGTGGCGGCGGCCGTCGTCGCCCTTGTGAGCGGCGCCGGCAGGGCCGCCGATCCCCCCCCGGCGGTGAGCTACTTCCGGGACGTCCGGCCACTCTTCCAGGCCCGCTGCCAGGGCTGCCACCAGCCGGCCAAGGCCGAGGGGGGCTACGTGATGACGGGCGTGCCCCGGATGCTCGCCGCCGGCGACTCCGGGGCCGCGGGCATCGTGGCCGGCCGCCCGGACGAGAGCGAACTGGTCGCCCGGATCACGCCCGACGCCGGGGGCCACGCCGAGATGCCGAAGGAGGGACCGGCGCTCACCGCCGCCGAGCGCGACCTCGTGAAGCGGTGGATCGCCGCCGGCGCGGTGGACGATTCGCCGGCCTCCGCCGGCCAGCGGGTCGATGCGGAGCATCCGCCGGTCTACTCCCGCCAGCCGGTCGTCACCTCGATCGACTTTTCTCCGGATGGCAGCCTGCTGGCGGTGACGGGCTTCCACGAGGTGCTCGTGTTCGACGTCGCCGCGGCCCTCGCCGCAGAGTCGGGCTCCGCCCCGGCGCCGAAGTTCCGCCTGGTCGGCCTCTCCGAGCGGGTCGAGCGGGTGCGGTTCTCGCCCGACGGCACGCGGCTGGCCGTCACCGGCGGCAACCCGGCGCGGATGGGCGAGGTGCAGATCTGGAACGTGGCCGACGGCACGCTCCTGCGGTCGGTGCCCGTCTCCTTCGACACGGTCTACGGCGGCGCCTGGTCGCCCGATGGCAAACTCGTCTGCTTCGGCTGCACCGACAACTCGGTGCGGGCGATCGACGCCGCGACGGGAACGCAGGTGCTCTTCCAGGGCGCCCACGAGGACTGGGTGCTCGACACGGTGTTCTCGCCCAAGGGAGACCACGTGATCTCGGTGGGCCGCGACATGAGCGTGAAGCTCACGGAACTCGCGACGCAGCGGTTCGTCGACAACGTCACCTCGATCACGCCCGGCGCGCTCCGCGGCGGCCTGCAGGCGATCGACCGGCACCCCACGCTCGAGCACGTCGTGGCGGCCGGCGCCGACGGCACGCCCCGGGCCTACCGAATCCACCGCCACGCCAAGCGGGTGATCGGCGACGACGCCAACCTGATCTTCCCGCTCCACCCGCTGACGGGCCGGGTCTTCAGCCTGCGGTTCTCACCCGATGGCGGGCGGATCGCGGCGGCCGGCGGTCTCGACGGCGCGGGCGAACTGGTGATCGCCACGTACGGCCTCGACGCCGACGTCCCCAAGAGCATCCTCGACATCATGGCCAAGGTGCCGGGCGAGACCCGCGAGAAGGGGAGCCAGCGGAGCGACGCCGAGTGGAAGATGCTCGACGACTATCGCGATGCCTCGACGAAGCTCCTGGCCCGGATTCCCCTGCCCGGGGCGATGGCCTACGCCACCGCCTTCCGGCCGGGCACGAGCGACGTGGCGGTGGCGGGGGCCGATGGCACGGTGCGGTTTTTCGACGCCCAGAGCGGCAGCCCGCGTGGGGCCTTCCTCGTGGCGCGGCTCGACGCCCAGGCGACGGCGGGCACGCGGCCGCCGCTTCCATGGCCGGCCGAGCCGGCGTTCGCCTCGGAACCGCCGTCGCCGCCGGTGACCGCGCTGGTGGTCGAGCCGGCCGAGGTCGTGCTCGACGGGCCGTTCGCCTCGGCCCAACTCGTGGTCACCGGCACGCTCGCCGACGGTCGCCGGATGGATCTCACCCGTGCCGTCCGCTTCGAGGCGGCCGCCGATGCCGGGATCGACCTGACGACGCTCTGCAGGATCGGCCCCGGCGGGCTCGTGCGGCCCGTCGCCGCCGGTTCGGCCCCCGTGCGGGCGGTGCTCGGCGGCGGCGCCGGCTCCGCGCGGGCCACGTTCACCGTGCGCGTGGGCGACACCGCGGCGGTGCCCCACGTCGACTTCGTGCGCGACGTGAATCCCGTGCTGACGCGGCTGGGCTGCAACCAGGGCACCTGCCACGGCGCGGCCAAGGGCAAGAACGGCTTCAAACTGTCGCTGCGGGGCTACGACCCCGCCTTCGACCTCAGGGCCTTCACCGACGACCACGGCAGTCGACGCGTGAACCTCGCGAGCCCCGACGACAGCCTGATGCTGCTGAAGGCGGCCGCGGCCGTGCCGCACACCGGCGGGCTGCTCGCGGCCCCGAAGGAGCCGGGCTATCAGGTGATCCGGCGGTGGATCGAGGAGGGGGCCCGGCTCGACATGGCCACGCCGCGGGTCACGTCGCTCTCGGTCACGCCGGCTGCGGCGGTGATCGATCTGCCGGGCCGGCGGCAGCAGTTCCGCGTGGTGGCGACCTACGCCGACGGCAGCACCCGCGACGTGACGAGGCTCGCATTCCTCGAGAGCGGCAACATCGAGGTCGCGACGGCCGACGCCACGGGGCTGGTCACCGCGGTCCGCCGCGGCGAGGCGCCGATCCTGGTCCGCTACGAGGGGGCCTATGCGGCGATTCCGCTCACGGTGATGGGCGACCGGAGCGGCTTCGCCTGGCGGCAGCCGGAGACCTGGGGCCCGATCGACGAACTCGTGGCCGCGAAGTGGCAGGCGATGCAGATCGAGCCGGCGCCGCTCGCCGGCGACGCGGAGTTTCTCCGGCGGGTCACGCTCGACCTGACCGGCCTGCCCCCCACGGCCGCCGAGGTGCGGGCCTTCCTGGCGGACCGCCGCGACACGCGGATCAAGCGGGCGGAGCTCGTGCAACGGCTGCTCGCCGGCGACGCCTTCGTCGAGCACTGGACCAACAAGTGGGCGAACCTGCTCCAGGTGAACCCCAAGTTCCTCGGCGGCGAGGGAGCGAAGGGCCTGCGGGACTGGATCCGCGGACAGGTGGCCGCCAACGTGCCCTACGACCGCTTCGCGCGGGAGATCCTCACGGCCTCGGGTTCCAACCGCGAGCATCCCGCCGCGTCCTACTACAAGACGCTGCGGGATCCACTCCTCACGATGGAGAACACGACCCACCTCTTCCTCGGCGTACGGTTCAACTGCAACAAGTGCCACGACCATCCGTTCGAGCGCTGGACCCAGGACCAGTACTACGAGACGGCGGCCTTCTTCGCGCAGGTGGAACTCGCGGGTGATCCCGAGAGCAAGGGCAGAACGATCGGCGGATCGGCGGTCGAGGGGGCGAAGCCGCTCTACGAGATCGTGAAGGACGCCTCAACCGGCGAGGTGAAGCACGAACGGACGGGCCGCGACGTGCCGCCGAAGTTCCCCTACGAATGCCGGTTTACCGCCGACGAGAAGGCGACGCGGCGGCAGCGGTTCGCCGCCTGGGCCACCTCGCCCGACAACCAGTACTTCGCCAAGAGCTACGTCAACCGGCTCTGGGGCCACCTGTTCGGGACCGGCATCATCGATCCGGTCGACGACATCCGCGCGGGCAACCCGCCCACGAACCCAGAGCTGCTCGACCACCTGACGAAGTCGTTCATCGCCGGCGGCTTCGACGTCCGCCGGCTCCTGGCCGAGATCTGCACCTCGCGGACCTACGGGCTGGCGATCACGAGCACGAAGTGGAACGACGACGACCGGCTCAACTACTCCCATGCCCTGCCCCGCCGACTGCCGGCGGAGACGCTGTTCGACGCGATCCATACCGTGGTCGGCCGTCCGACTCGGTTCCCGGGCCTGCCGCCGGGAACGCGGGCCGCGGCGCTCGCCGACGTCTCGACGGCGCTCGGCGGCGGCTTTCTCCAGACCTTCGGCAAGCCGGTGCGGGAGAGCGCCTGCGAGTGCGAGCGGTCGGGCGGGATGGCGCTCGGGCCGGTGATGGCGCTCGTCACGGGGCCGGCGGTCGGCGACGTGCTCGCCGATCCGCAGAGCGACCTCGTGAAACTCGTGGCGGCGCAGCCCGACGACGCGGCACTCGTGGACGAGGTCTTCGTGCGGATCCTCAACCGGCCGAGCCGGCCCGAGGAGGTGTCGGCCGTGAAGGGGCTGTTCGACGAGATCACGCGCGACCACGAGTCGCTCGGCCACGACCTAGCCGCCGCCGAGGCGGCCTGGAAGCTCGAGCGGGAGCGGCGCGAGGCGGCCCGGCTCGCGCGGATCGCGGCGGCCCGCGGGGCGCTCGCCGCGGCCACGGCCGATTACGAGCCGACACGCCGCGGGCTCGTCGAGCAGCGGGCCGAGCGGTTCGCAAAGGCCGTGGCGGCGGTCGAGGCGTATCACGCAGATCCGGCGGCACGGTTGCGGCGGTTTGCCGAGCTCGCCGCCAAGGCGCCCACCTGGGTGGTCGCGAAGCCCGAGGCCACCGCGTCGGCCGCAGGCGCTACCTTTACCACGCTGCCCGACGGCTCGCTCCTCGTGGGCGGATCGCTCGCCCCGGACACCACCACGGTCACGTTCCGGCTCGACCGCCCAACGCTGACGGGCCTCCGCTTGGAGGCGATTCCCGATCCGAGCCTGCCCCAGGGAGCCGCCGGCCGCGCGCCGGACGGCAACTTTGTGCTGACGGAGTTCACGCTCGACGTGGCGCCGTCATCCCAGCCGAAGCAGACCAAGCCGGTGCCGCTCCACCGCCCGCAGGCCGATTTCTCGCAGGATCGGCTGGGCGTCGCGGCGGCCAGCGACGGCAATGTCCGCGACGACAACGGCTGGGCGGTCGCCCCGAGACAGGGCGAGGCCCACTGGGCGGTGTTCGAGGTCAAGGACAAGCTCGCCTTCACCGAGCCGATGCTGGCCACGGTCAAGCTGGAGCAGCGGTTCCGCGGCGGTAAGCACGCCCTGGGCCGGTTCCGGATCTCGGTCACCGACTCGGCCGCGCCGCTCTCGCTCGGCGTGGCGGCGCGGACGGTCGAGTTGCTCGCGGTTCCCGCCGAGCAACGGTCGCCCGTCCTGACGGAGGAGCTCGACGCGCTCGCCGTCGCGCAGGATGCACTCCGGGTGAAACTCGCGGCGGAACTGGCCGCGGCGGCCGCGCCGCTGCCTCCCGATCCCAAGCTCGTCGCGCTCGCCGCCGAGCTCGCCGCGGCGGAAGCCCCGGTGGCTGACGACCCGGCGATCGTGCGGCTGCGGGCCGACCATCAGGCGAGCCAACGGCAGCTCGCCGACCGCCGCCTGACCGCGATCCAGGATCTGGCCTGGGCCCTGATCAACAGCCCCGCCTTTTTCTTCAACCACTAGAGGATTCCGCCATGCTCGTCATCCCCGGCCGGCCCGGCAAGGATCTCTGCGACCCGAACCTCGGCACCAGCCGCCGCGCCATCCTCCGGGCCGGGGCGATCGGCCTGTTCGGGATCTCGCTGCCCGACGTGCTCCGGCTGCAGTCCGCGGCCGCCGCCGAGGGCCGCACGGGGGCCCCGGGCTGGAATCGGGCCAAGAGCGTGGTGCTCGTCTACCTCCAGGGAGGCCCGAGTCACATCGACCTCTTCGACCCCAAGGAGAACGTGCCCGACAACGTGCGGAGCACGTTCAAGAGCATCCCCACGAAGATCCCGGGCGTGCAGTTCACGGAGAACCTGCCCAAGCTCGCCGGGATCAACGACCGCTTCACGCTGATCCGCTCGATGAGCTACACGCCCAACGGGCTGTTCAACCACACGGCCGCGATCTACCAGATGATGACCGGCTACACGACGGACAAGGTCAGCCCTTCGGGGCAGCTCGAGCCGCCGAACGCCAAGGATTTCCCCAACTTCGGCTCCAACATCGTGCGGCTCAAGCCTTCCGAGGAGCCGATGCTGCCCTTCGTGATGCTGCCGCGGCCGCTCCAGGAGAGCAACGTGGTGGGCAAGGGGGGCACGGCCGGCTTCCTGGGCCGCGACTTCGACCCCTACACGCTCTTTCCCGACGGCGACGACCTCGACATGAAGAAGATGGAGCGGATCCGCGTCGACGACCTGCAGCTGCGGACCGACGTGTTCGCGAAGCGGCTCGAGCGCCGGGCCCGCCTCCGCCAGCTGATCGACAAGACGATGCCCGAGATCGACCGGGCGACGGCCGACTACAAGCTCGACGAGTATTACGACCGGGCATTGCAGCTCGTGATCTCGGGCCGGGCCCGCGAGGCATTCGCCCTCGACCGCGAGGAGGCCGCCCTTCGCGATGCCTACGGCCGCAACACGTTCGGCCAGAGCCTGCTGCTCGCGCGGAGGCTCGTGGAGGCCGGCACGAAGGTGGTCGAGGTGATCTGGCCGAAGGTCGCCAACTCCGACAACCACTCCTGGGACCATCACGTGGGCCTCGACAAGCGGATGAAGGACCAGTCGGCCCCGATGCTCGACCAGGGTCTGTCCGCGTTCCTGGCCGACATGGACGACCGCGGCCTGCTCGACGACACGCTGGTGGTGGCGGTGGGCGAGTTCGGCCGCTCGCCGCAGAAGGGGGTGAGCACTTCGGGCAACGGCAACTCGGCCGACGGCCGCGACCACTGGCCCTACTGCTTCTCCGCGGTGGTGGCCGGGGCGGGCATCCGCCGGGGCTACGTCCACGGCAAGAGCGACGCCACGGCATCGGCGCCGCTCGACGATGCGGTCCACCCGATGCAGCTCCTGGCGACCATCTACCACGCCTGCGGCATCGAGCCGGAGACGATCGTCTACAACCACCTGAACCAGCCCCGCGAGCTGGTCAAGGCCGAGGCGGTCACGAAACTCTTCGGCTGACACGGACCCCGCTCACAACGGCAACCCCGTACCCAACGCTTGACGATCGAAGACGCGCCGCGCGAACCCCGCCGCTCGGCAGCGGGCTCGCTTGCAGTCATCCCCTCGGGCATCCGACAATCATGGGATGCACGATCCGATTGGATTTTATCGCGCGTTCCAGGAACTCCTGCGGAAGCGGTCGATCCGGGCGGTGCTCACCTCGGGCATGGCTTGTGTGGAGTACGGTCTCCAGCAGAACACGAAGGACACCGATTGGATTCTCGATCCGGGCGGAATTGCCGGAATCGTCGAGCTGTTTGGCGACCTGGAGCGAGGTGTCAGCGGGGCGAACTGGCGGGTTTCCTATCGCGGCTTGTTCGCGGCGCCACTGGAACGTGAGTATCTGGAAGGGGGCTGGACGAGCCATATCTCGGCCCGCGAGAGCCCCGAGTCTGCCGAGCGGCACCTCGACTTCTTCGGCCGCGCCCCGCGGCTGGGCGCCGCGTGGAGGCTCACGGCGGAGGGCGGCATCGCCTCGCGTGACATCGTGGCCCGCATGAAGAAAACCGACCGCCCGAAAGACTGGCCGTTGGTCAACGGGCTCGCCGTTCAGTCGTTCTTCGACGGCGAGCCCGAGGCGGTGCTGCACCTGCGAGAGCCGAGCATCCTGCCGGAAGCCTGGGAGCGAACGCCCGCCGACCTGTGGGACGCGTTCACTCGGGAGCGGCCACTCTTGGCAGCGTTGCCCGAATGTAACGAAGCGACACTCGAACGACTGCTTCTGGTCGAGCAGATGCTCTGGCAATGCGTCAATCGTGAGCGGTATCTGGTCTATCAGCGAGCCTGGAAGGAGTTCTATCGCTCATGGCAACAGGACCGGATCGGCGAGTGGCCCACCGCCGAGCCGTTTCTTCAGCAGCACCGCCGGGTCTGCGAGGCTGTCCGGGCCCACGGCCTGCCACCCGCCCCGCTGGCGACCGAGGCGGCCCGGCGCGAGATCTACGACCGGGGCCGGGATCGGGCCGCATCGCTCGTGGCGGCCGCCCCGTCCGAGCTCGCCCTCGTGGCCGTGCCGCTCGATACAATCCTTCCATGACCGGCCCCCACGAACATGCCGAACACTCGCCTGCGGGCGACGCACCGATCGGTGGTGAACCGGGGGGGCGGCGCAGCGAGCGCGTGTACCCGGACCGGTATTACGACATTCTGGCGCGCGATTTGGGAGAGGAGCGCGCCCGCTGGGCACGCCTTCCCTACGAGGAACGAATGCGGGAACTCGCCTGGTACCACGCCCACTTCAACACACCGGACGATCTCTCCCCTTGGCCGGCGGAACTCGATGGCGGCGTGGATCGGCCCTGACGAACCGCAGGCGGCGGCCTTCGGGAACCGCTTCGACACGGCTGCCCGTCAGCCCCGCAAGCCGAGGCCGAGCACGTCGCGGCAGAACGTGATGCTGCGGGCGAGTTCGCCGAGCTGATACTCCCGCTCGGCCGCGGCCCTGGCCTCGCCCGGGGGCGGCTTGAAGGGCTCGATCGGTCGGCCCCGCTTGGCCAGCGACAGAAACGCCGCCAGGTCCTCGGCCCGGCCGTCGGGAAAGAGCTGCCAGAACCCGCGGTCATAGAGCGGAAACGGCCGGGCGAAGCCCGAGATCGTTTCGATGTGGACGGCCACGCCCGGGCAGGCCTTCTCGAAGAGGTCGAAGAAGGCGACGAGGTCTGTGCAGCCCTCGCCCATCGCCGTCCACTGGCAGGTGACGCCGCCGGATGTTTCCCACGCCATCGTGTCGCGGAGGCTCGTCGTGGCCACGTGCGGGGCGAGGTTCTCGATCGCCCGTCCGGGATCCTCGAGCGTCCAGCAGGCGTTGCCCGAGTCGAAGTTCACGCCCACCGCCCCGCCCCCGGCGTCGGCCACGAGGCCGGCAAGCTCCCGCGACGTCATGTCGCCGGCATGGTTCTCGACGGCGATCTTCACGCCGGCGTCCTCGGCGAGCGGCCGGCACTTTTTCAGCACGGCCACCGTGTCGGCGATTCTCGCGGCGATGCCCCCCTCGCTCCGGCGATCCTCCTGATTGCCGAGCACCACGCGGAAGGCGGGCGAGCCGAGCGCCTTCGCCATCCGGATGCCGAGGGCCAGATGCTCCTCGGCCGTGCCCCAGTCTGCCTTGAACGACTTGCTCGTGGGGCAGATGCTCCACGAGCCGAGCACGAGCCTCACCCCCTTGTCGGCGGCATAGCGGCGGAGTTCACCGAGCGACGCATCGTCGAGCTTCCCTTCGAAGGGGCCGAAGTCGGTGATGAAGAGCGAGTCGCACTCAAGGGAGTCGGCATGATCGACGAGCTGACGGGCGTTCCACTTCAGGGCCCGGACGGCGAAGTTGTCGAAGCCGAGCGGGATGCCACGGCGGCGCACGGCGGCCCGAGCGGGGGCAGTCAGGGCAGCGGCCGCCGCCGGACCGCAGGCGGCCAGCAGGCTCCGACGGGTCACTCCTCGCTGGTTCATGAATTCAACTCCGGGCGTGAGGGGTTGCCCGTGCCAGTCGAGCGGCGTAGGAAACCGACCGCAGCCGTGATGGCGAAGGGAGGTTTCCTCCGAGCGAGCGGAGCCCAGGATGGGCGCAGCGAGCGTCCGGCGAGACGGCACGGGCAACCCCGGACCATTTCGTTCGACCGGCGGTAACCCTTGATCCGTTGCGGACGTTCATCAGAGCCTCGGCTTGTCCGGCGTGATCGGAGGCAGGAAGTTGGGTGCGCCCTTCACCCTCAGCTTCCGCACGTAGACCTTGTCGCCGCAGGTGGCCAGCAGCATGTCGAACTCGGGCCCGCCGAAGCAGAGGTTCGAGACCCTGCCGTTGGGCGTGGGGAGGATGCAGTTGACCCTCCCGGCCTGGTCGCAGACCTGGATCCCCATCCGCGTGGCGACGTACAAGCGGCCGTCGCGATCCACCCGCATCCCGTCGGCCCCCGAGTCGTCGGCCGTGTCGGGCACGTGGAGATGGTAGTACCGCTGCTTGTGGGCGAGCGATCCGTCGGGCCGCACCTGCCAGCTCCAGACCCAGTGGCTGCGGCTGTCGGCGACGTAGAGCAGCGTCTGGTCGGGCGAGAGGCAGAGGCCGTTGGAGAACTTGAGCCCCGTGTCCACCACCGTGTCGGTGCCGTCGGGGGCGAGGTGGTGGATCTTGCTCGGGCTCTTGCCGTCCCAGCCCGGCTCGGTCACGTAGACGCCGCCGGCCGAGTTCACGACCAGATCGTTGCCCCGCCAGCCCCGGGCCAGCGTGGTCGGCTGCTTGTCGGGGCTCCAGGCGAGGATCGCGGTGTCGGCGCCGCTCGCCGCGACGAGCCGGCCGTCGGGAGCGAAGTTCTGGCCGTCCCCCTTGCGCGAATCCTCGAGCCAGACCTCGGCCTTCCACTCGGGCGTGACGCGGTAGGTCTTCGAGTTGCCCACGTCGTTGAAAAACAGTTCGCCCCTGGCGTTGGCCGCGGGGCCCTCGGTGAACTTGTAGCCCTCGCCCACGAGCCGCCAGTCTTCAACGGCGAGCAGGATCTCCTGCAGCTGCGGGCTGCCCTGGCCGCGGCCGGGCGGCTGCGGCCAGCCCGCCCAGAGCCACTCCATGGCCGCGGGAAACACCTCGGCGGCGTGCTTGCCGTTGTGGCCGCCGTCGCCCCAGGCGTGTTTCACTTCGTAGCCCGCGAAGGCGAGCGACCTCTGCATCGCCTGGTTGGCGATCCACCAGTCGCCGCCGTAGATGTCGAGGTCGCCCGAGCCGTCCTCGAGAAATACGCGGATCGGCTTGGGCTCGACCTTGCGGACGAGGGTCGAATAGACGTGGCCGCCCCGCAAGCCCACGTAGGTGCCGATCCCGCTGAACACGCGGGCGAAGGCGTCGGGCCGCTCCCAGGCGGCGGTGAACGCGCAGATCGCCCCCGACGAGTTGCCGCCGATCGAGCGGTCGGCCCCGCGCTTCGAGAGCACGAGCTTCCGGCCGTCGGCGGTCTGTTTCGTCTCCACGGCCGGCAGCAACTCGTCGAGGAGAAAGGTCGCGTAGTCGCCTCCCAGCGAGTCGTACTCGAAGGAGCGGTTGAACCGGGGCAGGGCCCCGTCGCGGGCCGCCGGCACGACGCCGGGCTTCACGAACACGCCGATCGTGACGGGCATCTTCCGCTCATGGATCAGCCGGTCGAAGACCTGCGGGGCGTCGGACTGCACGCCGTCCTGGTTCACATGGACGCAGGCCGGCATCGTGCCGTCGTATTGCCTGGGCACGTAGACGGTCACCTCGTGGCTGGTGCCCGGATAGACGCGGCTTTTGTCGAACGTGAAGGAAAAGGTCTCGCCCGTGGCCGGGGCCGCAGCGGCGGCCGGGGCGGGCTCGGCCGTCGCCTGGGCCTGGGCCTGGGTCGCCGACGGGCTCGCGGTGGTCGCGGCCGGCTTCTCCCCTGCCGGCTGCTCGATCCGGTAGAGGGCGGTTTCGGTCCGCAGGTAGATCGCCCGGCCGACCGCGGCGGGCGTGGCGTAGATCCCGCCGTCGAGGTGGTTGGTCGCGAGCAGTCGATACTCGCGGCCGGGCTCGATCACGAACGTGTCGCCGTCGCGGTTGCCGACGTAGATCCGGCCGGCGGCGAACAGGGGCGACGACGAGAAGTTGCCCCCGAGCCGCTCCGACCAGACCGGCTCGCCCGTCTTGGCGTCGAGGCAGGTGCCCACCCCCTTGTCGCTCACCATGTAGACCAGGCCGTCCACCACCAGCGGCGACGACATCGTGGGCGCGCCTTTCTTCTCGCGCCAGGCGATCTCGGGGGCCTGCTCGGCGCCGGCCAGTTTCACGGCCAAGAGCTCCGGCTGCATGAAGCTCGTGCTCATGAAGAGCAGGTCGCCGGCCGTCACCGGCCGGGGCACGACCGAGAACCCGAGCACCCCGTAGCTCATCTTCCAGAGCTCCGCGCCGGTGGCCGGGTCGTAGCCGTAGAGCCAGTCGGCCGCCGGCGAGACGAGCACCTCGCGGCCGCCGAGCGCGAGGATCACCGGCGTGCCGTAGGCCTTCTTGAGCTGCGGATCGTCCCGCAGCACGCCCGAGCGGGGCGTTTGCCAGGCGACCTCGCCGGTGGCCGTGTCGTAGGCGGCGATCGACTGCACGTCGCTGCCGTCCAGGTGCACGATCAGCTTGTCGCGCCACACGACCGGCGTGCTGCCGGGGCCGTTCTCGTGGTTGAGCCGCAGCGTCCGGTTCTTCCAGAGCACCTCCCCCGAGGCGGCGTCGAGGCAGGCGGCGCCGAAGTCGCCGCAGTGGCAGTAGAGCCGGTCGCCGGCCAGGACCGGCGAGGGCGAAGCGAAGGAGTTGAGCTTGTGGATCGGCTGCGGGTCGTGGATCTTGAACAGTTCGACGTCGTGCAGGAGTTGTCCGCTGGCCTGATCGACGCACACCGCGCGGATCGTGATGGCGCCGGAAACCGCCAGCTGGGCGGCCATCTTGTTGCCCTCGAGGGCCCGGGCCTGTTCCTCGGGGCTCGCCTGCCGCTCGAGCGCCGTCGTCATCCAGATCCGCCCGGTGCCGATCACGGGGCTCGACCAGCCGCGGCCGGGGAGCGGCGTCTTCCAGACGATGTTCTCGGTCTCGCTCCAGGTGACCGGCAGATCGCGGGCGGCCGGGGCGTGGCCGTCGCCGGCCGAGCCGCGCCACTGAGGCCAGTCCGGCTCGACGGCGGCGGTCGGCCCGGCGAGCAGCCAGGATCCGCCGAGGGCGGCACCGAGAACCGCCACGCGGAGGCGGGTGAACGCAGGGGGGAGGAGCCGCATATCGGGTTTTCCCTAGGGTTGTGGCGAGAATAACAAAAGGGGCGGCGGGCCGGGCCCAGGACCGCGATCTGGTCTTTCCGCGGGCCGGACCGCGGTGCTAGCCTCCCCCGCCCAGATTCCCCGGAGGTGGCTGCCGTGATCCGCGCACCCTGCTGGTGTCTCCCGTTGGTCGGCCTCGCGGCGAGCCTCGCGCTCGAGGCGGGCGATCCCGCGGAGCCGCGGGCCTTCCCCGAACCGGTCGTGATGCGGATCGAGAGCGAACTTTTCAGCGACGGCGACGACGAACCGGTCGCCCGCAGCCTGACGCTCTTCGAAGGGGGCGTCGCCTGGGACTTTCTCGAACTGCCCGCGGCCGAGGACAAGCCGGAGGGGGGCATGGAACTCGTGGAGATCGTGCTCCACGACCCGGCGCGGGAGCGGGTCGTCGTGATCGATCCGGTCCGCCGCGTGAAGACCGAGATCCCGCTGATCCGTCTCGAGCGGATGAGCGTCTCGCTGGCGAAGTGGGCCCGCTCGAGCGACGATCGGCTCGTCCGCTGGGCCGGCGGTCCCGACTTCACGGGCAGCTTCGCCGCAGACGACGAGACGCTCGTGCTCGCCGGGCCGCGGGTGAAGTACGCGGTCACGCTCGCCGCGGCCGACTCGCCGGAAGCGGCCGGCACCTACCGGCGGTTCGCCGATACGGCCATCCTGCTGAAGGCCCTGCTGCATCCGGGCGGGATCCCTCCGTTTCCCAGGCTGGCGCTCAATCGGCGGCTCGAGGCGGCCGCGGCGATTCCGGCGGAGGTGACCCTCGAGATCGATCCGCGGCTGGCGGTGGTGGCCGGCGGTGCGGCGCGGCTGCGGAGCGTGCACAAGACCCACCCGCGGCTGCTGGCCGCCGATCGGCGACTGGTCGCCGACGCCGAGGCGCACGTGGCCGGGTCCGAGCCCGTGGAACTCGCCGCATTCGCCGCTCCGGCTGCCGAGGAGCCGGCCGCCGCGGGCGCTCGTCGCGAGTGAGCGGGCCTGACGTTCGGCACCAGCCGGGCGCGGCATGAGTCTGCCGGTCGGCTGGCATGCGCCGCCGTCACAACGCATCCTGCCCGCGCAGTTTTCCGCCCAAGCAAGAAACCCCGCCCGGCCGGACGATCTTTCCTCTGGCTCACAGCTTCCCCAATCCGCCGCGTCGCGACCCCTCGTCGCCCCGCAGCCGGCGGTCGGAAGCGGAGGTCGCCCCCGGGGACGACCTGAGCCACGAGCATCGCTCGCGGAACAAGTCCGCGGCCTTCTGCTTGACAAATGTATACCTCCCCGCTCTATTCATTCCATTCATCCAAACAGAAGACAACGGAGGGCTTCATGCTCGTGCTTTCTCGCAAGCAAAACGAACGGATTCGCGTGGGTGACTCGGTGGTGGTCACGATCGTCCGCGTGAGTGGCGACAAGGTGCGGATCGGGATCGAGGCGCCGCCCGACGTGCGGGTGCTTCGTGACGAGCTCGACGAAGTCGTGGTCGGCGACGTCACGCTCGATGCCCCAGCCGAGCTGCCGATCCCTCGCTTGCTCCGGTGCGTGGGCTGAACCGGAGTCGACGGTTGCCCGCCCGGGGCTTTCCGGTCCACACTCTCCCGGGTGGAAACCGAGCCCATCAACGACTCGTCCGACGACGATTTCGAGCCGTCGCAGCCGCCGAGACCCCGGCGGTTGCGACGGCTTCTCGTCTGGGTGGCCGGCGGAATGCTTGCAGTCGGCGGCCTGCTCGTCGCCGCCGCGGCGTATCAGCCCGAGTTCTACAGCGCGCGGCTGCCCCCGGGCGGGCCGCTCGCCGGCCGTGAGCCGGCCGCCGCGGCCATCGCGGCCGAGCAGGCCGCGCGGCGGCTGGTGACCCGCGGGTCAACGCTGCACGCGGCCGTACGCGAGGTCGGCAGGTGGGAGGGGGCCTTCAGCGAGCGCGAGGTCAACGCGTTTCTGGCGCTCGACCTGCCCCGCAACCATGCCGCGTTGTTGCCGGACTGGTGCCGGGAGCCGCGGGTCGAGTTCCTGCCGGGTGGCCTGCGGGCCGCGCTGCGAGTGGGCCGTGGCGTGCTCGCGGCCACGCTCTGGATCGACGCGGAGGTGACGCTCCAAGGACCCAACCAGCTGCGGGTGGTGGTGACCAGGACGCGGCTCGGAATCCTGCCACTGCCCGCGGGCCCGCTGCTGGCCGCCATGGCCCGCCGGCTGGAAGGGCTCGGGGCCGTCGCTGAAATCCGGCGTGGCGGCGCCCGCAACGTGCTCGTGGTGTACATTCCTTCGGCGCTCGGGCCCGGCGGCGCGAGCCACTGGCTCGAGGCGATCCGGCTCGCGGCCGGCGAGATCGCGGTGGCGGGCGAGACCCGGCGCGGGCCGGTGCGGCCCGCACCGGAGCGGTGACCGGGGCGACGCCGCGGCGGGATGCGAGACGACGGGCCATGGCACGATTGACCTTCCTGGGCGCGGCCGGCGTGGTCTCGGGCTCGCGGCATCTGCTCGAGCACGGCGGCCGCCGGGTGCTCGTCGACTGCGGGCTGTTCCAGGGGGAGAAGCGGCTGCGGCTGAAGAACTGGCAGCCGCTGGGCACGCCGCCGTCCGGGATCGACGCGGTCGTCCTCACGCATGCCCACATCGACCACTCGGGCTGGCTGCCGCGGCTGGTGCGGGAGGGCTTTCGCGGGGCGATCCACGCCACGCCCGCCACCGCCGACCTGCTCGGGCTGCTCCTCTACGATTCGGCGAAGTGCCAGGCGGAGGACGCCGCCTACGCCAATCGCAAGGGCTACTCGCAGCACCAGCCGGCTCTCCCGCTGTACGAGGAGCGGGACGTGGCCGCGGCGCTCGAACTCGTCCGCCGGGTCGATCGCGGGACCTGGTTCGAACCCGCGGCCGGCATCCGCTGCCGCTACCACGACGCCGGCCACATGCTCGGCAGCGGCTTCGTGGAGACGGAGGCCGCCGGCGAGACAGGGCCGCCCGTGCGGATCCTGTTCTCCGGCGACGTCGGCCGCTACGACGCGCCCTTGTACCGCGATCCCGAGCCGCCTCCCCCGTGCGACTATCTGGTCTGCGAGAGCACCTATGGCGACCGCGACCATTCGCCCGCCCGGCCGCTCGAGGAGCTCGAGTCGGTCACCAACGGGGCGGTGGCCCGCGGCGGCGTGATGCTCGTCGCGTCGTTCGCCGTCGGCCGGGCGCAGCAGCTCGTCTATCTGCTCCGCACGCTGATGGCCGCGAAGCGGATCCCGGACCTGCCCGTCTGGGTCGATTCCCCGATGGCGGTCGAGGCCACCGAGATCTTCCGCCGGCACGGCGCCGAACACGACCTGAGCGAGGCCCGGCTGGCGGGCGTGTCCGAGGCGGCCGCGAGCCCGTTCGTACGGCTGGCCCGAACCGCCGCCGAGTCGAAGGCGATCAACGCCCACCGCGGCCCGGGCATCGTCATCGCCTCGAGCGGCATGATGAACGGGGGTCGGATCCTGCACCATCTCTCCCGCCGCCTGCCCGATCCGGCCACGACCGTGCTGGTCGCCGGCTTCCAGGCCAAGGGAACCCGCGGCCGGGAGCTGCTCGAGGGTGCCGAGACCCTGCGGATCCACGGCCGCGACATTCCGGTGCGGGCCGCCGTCCGGCAGGTCGACGCCTTCTCCGGGCACGCCGACCGCGCGGAACTCGGCCGCTGGCTCGCCGGGATGCCCGCGCCGGCCAGGATCTTCCTCGTCCACGGCGAGCCCCCCGCGGCCCGGGGCCTGCAGGAGTTTCTCAAGGCCACGCGTGGCTGGCAGGCCGACGTGCCGACGATCGGCACGTCGGTGGACCTGCCCAAACCCTGATGGCCGACCCGCCGGACCGTCCCAGCCCGTCCTCTCCTCTTCCACCTTCGGAGCGCCTGTGATGGCCAACCAGCCCGCGGCCAACGACCCGCCCCCCAAGGCCTGTGCCGCCCTGCCCGACACGATTCTCGGCGACGACGTGGCGCTCGTCGCCGAGAACATGGAGCGGATCCTCGCCTCGCGGAGCAACCTGCTGGCCCAGGAGGATCCGGCCCTGCTGACGATGGAGGAGATGCGGGGCGTGCGGATGCTGCTCGAACTCGGCAAGCCGGAACTCGCCCTGCAGGCCGACAGGATCCACTCCACGGTGATCGTGTTCGGCGGCACGCAGATCGTGGAGCGGACGGCCGCGGAGCGACGGCTCTCCGAGGCCCGCCGCACCCTGGCGGCCAACCCGGGCGACGCGAAGGCGGCCCGCGAGGTGGAGCGGTCCGAGCGGCTGCTCGACCAGGCCCACTACTACGACTCCGCCCGGCAGTTCGCCAAGCTGGTCTCGATCGACAACCAGTGCGAGAGCCAGCGGGACTACGTCGTGATCACCGGTGGTGGTCCCGGGATCATGGAGGCGGCCAACCGGGGCGCCTTCGACGTGGGCTGCAAGTCGATCGGCCTCAACATCAAGCTCCCCGCCGAGCAGCAGCCCAACCCCTTCATCACGCCCGAGCTCTGCTTCCAGTTCAAGTATTTCGCCCTCCGGAAGTTCCACTTCATCCTCCGGGCGGCGGCGGTGGTGCTCTTTCCGGGCGGCTTCGGCACGCTCGACGAGATGTTCGAAACGCTCACGCTCCGCCAGACCCACCGGATGCAGCCCGTGCCGATCATCCTCTTCGGCCGCGACTACTGGTCGCAGGTGATCGACTTCCAGTTCCTGGCCGACTCGGGCGTGATCGCCGACGACAACTTGGATCTGTTCACCTACGCCGAGACACCCGAGGAGGCCTGGCAGCAGATCCTCGATTTCCACGCGCACGCGCAGCGGGTCTGACCGGCTGCCGGAGGCGAGCCGCGAGAACCGGGCCGCCTGCGGCCGAAGACAAGGAGCGTGCGATGACTGAGCACCGTCCCGTGGCATTGGTGACCGGCGGCGGTCGTGGCACCGGCGCGGCGGTGGTGCGGGCCCTCGCCGCCCGCGGCCATGCCGTGGCCATTCACTGCCACGCGTCGCTCCGGGAGGCGCGGGCCCTCGCCGAGGAGCTCACGGCCGCCGGCACGCCGGCTTTCGCCCTCACGGCCGATCTCCGCGAGGAGGGGGCGGTGCGGGCCCTGGTGCACCGCGTGGCCGACCGGTTCGGCCGGATCGACGTGGTGGCCGCCTGCGCGGGGCGGCGGCGGACGGCCCGGCTCGAGGAACTCACGGCCGCCGATCTTGCGAGCCACTACGAGGTCAACGTGATCGGCACGTTCGTGGTGGCCCAGGAGGCCGCCGCGGTGATGTTCGGCCAGGAATCCGGCGGCGTGATCCTCGCGCTCGCCGACGGCGGCGAGCCCCGGCCCGACGAACTCGCCTCCGCCGCGAGCCGGGCCGCGATCCCGGCGCTCATGCGGGCGCTCGACGCCGAGTGCCGCCCCCGCCACCCACGGGTCCGAGCCGCGTGCTTGACCATCCCGAGCCCGCCGCCCCCACCCGTGACCCTCGCCGCCCTGCTCGTGGACCGGATCCACGCCCTTCACGCCGCTCAGTAAACCAGTGGAAGGGGTTGGCCGTGCCGTGGAGCCGGCGTAGGAAACCGAGCGTAGCCTGGAGGGTGAAGCGAGGTTTCCTCCGAGCGAGCGAAGGGCAGGATGCCCGGAGTGAGCGTCCGGCGAGACGGCATGGCCAACCCCGGGCCTGCGCGCGGTGCGGCCAACCCTTCGCCCGCGGCATCGTTGCCGGCCGCTCACCGGGCCGCCGGCATCCGGACCGTGAAGGTGCTGCCCACGCCGGGCGTGCTCTCGACGGTGATGGTTCCGCCGTGCGCCTGCACGATGTGCTTGACGATCGAGAGCCCGAGTCCCGTGCCGCCGAGCTTGCGACTGCGGGCCTTGTCGACCCGGTAGAACCGCTCGAACAGCCGCGGCAGATGCTCGGCCTCGATGCCCGCGCCCTCGTCGACCACGCGGATCACGAGCTCGTCGCCCTCCAATCCGGCGGTGATCCGCACGTCGCGGCCCGGGTCGCTGTACTTGATCGCGTTGTCGACGAGGTTGATGATCGCCTGCTCCAGGAGCGGCGGATTGACCTCGGCGACGAGTGGGTCCGGGCATCTGGCATCGAGGCGGATCGAACGCTCGTCTGCCCGTGGCCCGCAGTCGGCCGTCACCGCCGCGAACACGTCGGCGATCGGCGTCGGCTCGAGCGGCAGGTTCCCCGATCCCTCGCTCTGCTCGATCCGCGAGAGGGCCAGCAGGTCCTCGATGATCGAGGCCAGGCGGTCGGCCTGCCGCCCCACGATCTCCAGGAACCGCCGGCTGTCGGCCGGGTCGTCGAGGGCGCCGTCGAGCAGCGTCTCCACGAAGCCCTTGATCGAGGCGACCGGCGTCTTGAGCTCGTGGGAGACGTTGGCCACGAAGTCGCGGCGGACGTTCTCGAGCCGCTCGATGTCGGTCACGTCGTTGAGCACGATCACCGCCCCGCCCTCCCCCGACACGTCCCGCAGGGCCGTGCCCCGCAGCCGGATGGTGCGGTCGCGGGCGGCCCGCAGCACGAGGTCGTCCTCGACCGGCTCGCGGCAGTCGATCGCCAGGAGGGCGAACCGGCGGAGGTCCGGGTTGCGGATCACTTCCTGCAGCGGCCGGCGTAGCACGCCTTCGAGATCGACGGCCAGGAGGTCGGCCGCGGCCCGGTTCATGCCCACGATCCGTTGCCGCGCGTCGATGGCCAAGACGCCTTCGATCATGCTGCCGAGCACCGCCTCCTGCTGCGTGCCCTGTCGGCCGATCGTCAGCCCCCGCTCCACGAGCTGCTCCCGCAGGCGGCCGAGGGCGGCCGAGAGCCCAGCCACCTCGGCCAGCTCCGTCGAGGGGAGTGCCGCGTCGACGTCGCCGGCGGCAAGCCGGGTGGCCGCGTCGCACAGCGCCTCGACCGGCTGGGCGGCGCGCCGGGCCAGCAGCCAGCCCAGCCCGATCGCCAGGCCGCCGCAGGCGAGCGACCCGGCGGCCAGCCGCTTGACCGAACGGCCCACGGCCGCGTCGGAGACGGTCGTGTCGGTGGTCAGCCGCACGATGAAGGTGGGTGATTCCGGCGGGCCATGCGGCACCACGACGGCGAGGGTGCGGCTGCCGGTGCCGACGTCGTAGCGGCTGTCGCTGGCGGTCCGCCCCGTCTTCGTCGGCGTGGGCAGGGGAGCGGTGCGGCTCGGGCGCTGCGGCCGGGACGGCGCGGCGGCGAGCGTCTCGCCGGCCGGACCGAGCAGCTCCACCTCGAGCCCGGTCGTGGCCGCGAACTGGCGGAGCCGCTCGTCGCGGGTGGCGTCGTCCCGGGTGCCCGCGGCGAGCGACGTGGCCAGCCGGCGGCCCAGTTCCTCGAGCCGCTGCCGCTCCGCCTCGGTGGCCAAGCTGCCGATCTGGACGCTGCCCAGCCAGAAGGAACCGGCCAGCACGGCGGCCACGAGCAGGCACCAGCCCACGAACAGGTGCCAGACGAGGCGGGTTCGGGGCATGGACGGGGCTTACGTCGGAACGTGCGTCACGCCCGGAACCGATATCCCACGCCGCGCACGGTCTCGATGTAGGAGCCGAAGGTGCCGAGCTTCTTGCGGAGGCCGGCGACCTGCACGTCGACCGACCGCTCGGTCACAGGATAATCCTCCCCCTTGACGGCGTCGACGATCTGCGTGCGGGTGTAGGCCCAGCCCGGCCGTTTGGCCAGAAACTGGAGCAGGGCGAACTCGGTGTAGGTGAGTTCCAGCGGGCTGCCCGCGAGCGTCGCCTCGTGGCGGCCGGGGTGGATCGAAAGTTCGTGGACGTCGATCGTGACGTCGGCGTCGGCCTGGCGGCGGGCGTCGTGCCGTCGCAGCAGGGCCTTGATCCGGGCCCCGAGCACCCGCGGGCTGAAGGGCTTGGCGATGTAGTCGTCGGCGCCCCGCTCGAGCCCGGCGATCATGTCGCTCTCCTCGCCCTTGGCGGTGAGCATGATGATCGGGATCTCGCGGGTCCGGGCGTCGGCCTTGAGCCGCCGGCAGACCTCGAGACCGTCGACCGCCGGCAGCATCAGGTCGAGCACGATCAGGTCGGGCGGGAGCTTGCGGGCCGCCTTGAGGGCCTCCTCGCCGCTGACCACGCAGGCGACGTCGTAGCCTTCCTTCGTGAGGTTGTACCGAACGAGTTCCAGCAGGTCCTCCTCGTCGTCGACGACGAGGAGCCGCGGGGCCGGAGCAGCCGCCTGGCCGGGCCGGGGCTTCGACGAAGCTTGCTTCACGGGAGATTCCTGCGGACTGAAGGTTCCAGTTGGCATGGCGATTCGGCCGCGGAGGTGGGGAAGGGCGATAGGGAAAGTATGCCCGCCGGTCGCCACCCGGCGAACATGAGAATTCCGTGAATGCCGCGGCTCAGGCCGCGTCAGGAGAGCAGCAGTTCGACGTCTTCGGCCGTGAGATTCCCGATCACGCCGGCGTCGGCCCGGACGATCGACTCGGCCAGTTCCCGCTTTTTGTCCTGGAGCGCGAGGATCTTCTCCTCCACCGTGTCGCGGGCGATCAGTCGGTAGGCGAACACGCGGCGGAGCTGGCCGATCCGGTGCGCGCGGTCCACGGCCTGGGCCTCGACGGCGGGGTTCCACCAGGGGTCGAGGATGTAGATGTAGTCGGCGGCGGTGAGGTTGAGCCCCTGCCCCCCCGCCTTGAGGCTCACCAGGAACAGCCGGCAGTCGGGATCCTCCTGGAAGCGGGCCACGCGGGCCTGGCGGTCGGTCGTCCGGCCGTCGAGGTATTCGTAGGGCAGCGGCCGGGCGTCGAGCTTGCGGCGCAGGATCGCCAGGAAGCTCGTGAACTGGCTGAAGACCAGCACCTTGTGCCCCTCGTCGATCACCTCGTCGAGCTGCTCGAGCAGCGCGTCGAGCTTGGCGGAGGGGTCGTCGATGCGCGCGGGATCGACCAGGCCCGGGTGGCAGGCCGTCTGCCGCAGCCGCAGCAGCGCCTCGAGCACCGCGATCCGCGACCGGCCGATCCCCAGCCGCCCGATCCGGCCGGAGAGCTCGGCGCGGAAGTGATGCCGCAGCTCGTCGTAGGCCTTCCGCTGCTCCTCGCCGAGTTCCACGAACAGCGTCTGCTCCGTCTTCTCGGGCAGGTCGGAGAGCACCTCCGCCTTGGTCCGCCGCAGCAGGTACGGTCGCACGGCACGGGCCACGAGGTCGGCGCTGCCGCGGCCGTCGGCGAGGAACCGCCGCAGCCGCGCCGCGCTGCCGAGCTGGCCGGGGTTCAGGAACTCGAAGATGCTCCACAGCTCGCCGATGTGGTTTTCCACGGGGGTGCCGGTGAGCGCCAGGCGGTGCCGCGCCTTGAGCAGGCGGCAGGCCTTGGCCGCCTGACTGGCCGCGTTCTTGATCGACTGGGCCTCGTCGAGCACGACGTAGTCGAACTCGGTCTCGCGGTGGCGGATGATGTCGCGGCGGAGCGTGCCGTAGGTGGTGATCACGATGTCGTGCTCACCCAGGTCGCCCGCGGTCTCGAGGCGGGCGTTGCCGGTGTGGTTGACCACCCGCAGCTCCGGCGAAAACTTTCGCGCCTCGTCCATCCAGTTGAACACGAGGCTCTTGGGCACCACCACCAGGCTCGGCCGGTGGGGGAGGCCGGCGGCCGTGACCTCGGCCTTCCGCCGCAGGAGCAGGGCCAACACCTGGATCGTCTTGCCCAGGCCCATGTCATCGGCGAGGCAGCCGCCGAGCCCCAGCCCCTCGAGAAACACGAGCCAGCCGAGCCCTTCCCGCTGGTAGTGCCGCAGCGTGCCCTGAAAGCCCTCCGGCTCATCCTCGGCCTCGGGCCGCTCGCCGGCGGCCAGCTGCTCCCGGAGCCGCTCGAAGGCCTCGTCGACCTGCGTCCGGGGCTGGCCGGCCAGCAGCGCGTCGAGCAGGGCCACCTGGATGCGGCCGTAGCGCAGCTTGCCGTCGTGGCTCTGGGCCAGCGCCGCGAAGGGGGCGAACTGGGCGGCGAACGACTCCGGCAGGATGCCGAGCGAACCATCGGCGAGTTCCACCGCGCGCTGGCCGGCGGCCAACGCCTCGAGCAGGGCCGGAAAGTCGGCGCTGATGCCGCCGAAATCGATGTCGGCCGAGAGCTCGAACCAGTCGATGCCGCTGGTGACGTTCCAGGCCACGCTGCCGGCGGGGCGGTAGCGGCGGCCCGCCACTTCGACGGCCCAGCCCGCGGCGGCCAGTTGGGCCACCGAGCCGTCGAGCCGGTTGCGGGCGACCTCGACGTGATGGACGAGTTCTTCGCCGTCGAGCGTCGCGCCCCGCGGCGGCGTGAACCCGTGACGCGGCAGCGCGGCGAGCGCCTCCCGTTCGGCAGCCCGGTCACGGCGGACGAACAGCTTGCGGTCGGCGTCGGCGGCGCCGCCGGCGGGGTCGTCGGCCGCGATCGGGATGCCGGAATAGTCGAACCAGATCCGGCCGGCCAGGTGCACCCGCGGCTGGCTGCGGCGTCGGCGCGGCCCCGTCGGCGCCGGCTCGTCCACCGAGACCGCCGGCGAATCGTCGAGCACGAGCTTGGGCCGCGGCGGGCCCGACTCGATCTGCCAGCCGGTCCAGGCCGGCAGCACGATCCGGGGCAGGTCCGCCAGGAGCGCCAGCCGCTCGATCAGCCCGTCGCAGTGGCCGCCGGCCAGCTCGATCGGTCCGCGTCGTTCGAACTGATCGATCCAGCCCGCCGCTCCCGCGGCCTCCAGCCGGGCGATCCGGTCGGCGAACACCACGATCCCCGACTTGAGGATCGCCCGGGGCTCGCGGAGATCCTTCCGCTGGCTGCCGCGGACCAGGGCCGCGGTGAGCGTCGCCTTGGCCGGCGGTGGCGGGGCCGCGTCGTCGTCCTCGGCCTCGGCCTCGCGGCGGCGGCGCGGGAGATCGTCGTCGTCGGGCCCCACGACGAAGGCGAACTCCCAGGGCCGGCCGCCGTCCCAGGTGAGCGGTACGACGTCGTCCGGAGCCCGCCGCGGTTCGGGCTGCATGACGAGCCGGCCGGTCTCGCAGAGCAGCGCCAGGTGGGCCGCGGCCGACCGCGGGCTGATCACGATCCGGGAGATCGTGCGTCGCTCGAGCGGCGGCGGCACGCTCCGTTCGTCACCCGCGACCGCGCCCAGCAGCCGCTCCACGAGGTCCCGCTCCTGCCGATCGAGATCGTCGAGTTCCACCTCGCCCGGGCCGAGCGTGACCGGCCGCGGCCGGCCGGTGGCGTTGCCGGCCACGTCGAGCTGCATCCGGCAGGGCACGACGACCGCGGCACGGGCTTCGGCCGAGGCCGCCGCGTCGAGCAGGAACACGAGCGCGCCGCCGGCCCGGCGGGCGTCGGGAATGTCGATGCCCTGTGACCGGACCGCGGGCTCCACCAGCCGGCGGCGGTCCTCGAGTTCGCTCGCCCACGGCGGCAGCCGCGGGCCACCCCGACCGGCCGCCGTCCGCTGGCGAACGGCCACGGCCGCCGCCCCCGCCGTCTGCTCGTCGTCGGGCGTCGGCTCGTCGTCAGCCTGCTCGGCCGCTTCAATCACGCTTCCGTCCTGGCCGACGATCTCGAGGGTGACGGGCGTCTGGTCGTGGATGCCCTTGAGCAGCCCGCGGCGGTCCACCTCCAGGAGCACCGCCGCCAGCACGGCGCAGGGCCGGCCGGCTCGGCCCGCGGAGGTCGAGCAGCGGCTCTCGAGCGTCATCCCGCCCCGCCGGTGGGCCGTGAGGTCGAGCAACACCTCGTGCTCGCCATCGTCGTCGCTGACGACGGCCCGCACCTGGCCCACCCGCGGGCAGGCGACGGCGGCGGGCGTGATCTGGCGGGCCCGGGCGACGTCGCCCGACGGAAACAGGTGGAAGAGGCGTTTTTCGAGGGTCTTCATGAGGCCTGGGCGAGGGGCGGAGGCCGCGTGAGCCGACCCTGCGGGGCCGCGACGCGAACCCTCCAGTCTAACGCGGCCTTTCCCTCGCGGGCAAAGACAACCGTTGGCGACACTGCGGGGCAACCCCTCGCGGGGCCAAGCGTCAGCCGTCCTTGACCGTCGCGATCAGCTCGAGCACGTTCTCCACCGGCGTGCCCGGGAGCACGCCGTGGCCGAGGTTGAAGATGTGGCCCGGGCGGCCGCCGGCGCGGGCGAGCACCCGGCGGGCCTGACGCCGCACCGTGTCGCGGTCGGACAGGAGCACGACGGGATCGAGGTTGCCCTGCACGGCGCGGTCGAAGCCGACCGCCTCCCAGCCGCGGTCGAGGTCGATCCGCCAGTCGATGCCGATCACGCTGCCGCCCGCCTCGGCCAACAGCGGCAGGAGCGCGGGGTTGCCGGTCGCGAAGTGGATCACCGGCGCCCGGGTCGCCGCCGCGGCGATGGCGGCCCGGGAGTGGGGCAGCACGTAGCGGCGGTAGTCGTCGGGTCCGAGGCAGCCGACCCAGCTGTCGAACAGCTGCACGAGCTGGGCGCCGGCGTCGAGCTGGGCCACGAGGTAGCGGCTCACGGCGCGGGCGATCATGCCGCACAGGTCGTGCCAGGCCGTCTCGTGGCGATACATGAAGGACTTGGTGAGCGTCCAGGCCTTGCTCGTGCCCCCCTCGATGCAGTAGCCGGCGAGCGTGAAGGGGGCCCCGGCGAAGCCGATCACCGGGATCGAGTCGGCCAGGCCGGCACGGGTGGCGGTCACGGTCTCCATCACGAAGCCCACGCGATCGACGTCGTTCAGTTCGCGGACCCGCCCGACGTCGGTCGGCTCGCGGACGGGATTGTGGATCACCGGCCCCTCGCCGGCGGTGAACTCGAGGTCGAGCCCCATCGGCTCGAGCAGCGGCAGCAGGTCGCTGAAGATGATCGCCGCGTCGACCCCGAGCCGGTTGACCGTGGCGATCATCACCTCGGCGGAGAGCCGGGGCGTCTTGCAGAGCTCGAGAAACCCGACCTTTTCCCTGATCGCGCGGTACTCCGGCAGGTAGCGGCCCGCCTGTCGCATCAGCCAGATCGGGGTCCGCTCCACCGGCTCGCGGCGGCAAGCCCGCAGCAGCAGGGCCTGCTGGCGGGGATCGGCGGGCGGTTGGGGGGGGAGGATCTCGGCCATGGAGTGGTGCAGTGTATCCGCCCGGCGGCGATCGGCCGCCGGCCGCCTGGCCACTACAATCAATGGGCTCGGGCCGGACGCCCGGGTGATCCGCCCGCAGCCGGCGCCGGTCGATCCGGGGGCCGGCGGGGCCGCCAACCATCGGTCCGTCATGACGGCGTTTCTCTCCGGCATCTCCGTCGTCTGCTTCGCCGCGAGCTACGCCGTGGCGCTCGGGTGCGAGGCCTCGCGGCTCCTGTTCCGCTCGGGCGTGCGCGGGATCGTGATGGTGGGCTTCGCGGCCGCCGGCCTCGTCGCCCACACGCTGTACCTCGGCTGGCGGGCGGCCGGCGATGCGGCGGTGCCCCTCTCGAGCCCGGCCGACCTCTACCTGCTGCTGGCCTGGCTCCTGGCCGCCGGCTACCTCTGGCTCACGCTCGCCAACCCGCGCACGCCGGTGGGGCTGTTCGTGCTGCCGATCGTCCTGACGCTCGTGGGCGTGGCGGCCTTCGCGCCCGACGTGCCCTCGCCGCTCTTGCGCGACTCGACGTCGCGGATCTGGGGCTGGTTCCACGGCGCGCTGCACCTGGTCTGGACGGTGGCGGTGGTGCTGGCGGCCGTCGCGGGGCTGATGTGGCTGATCCAGGCGGGCCGGCTGGCCCGCAAGCAGCCGCCGGTCCGCGGCTTTCGGATGCCGAGCCTCGAGCGGCTGGCGGTGCTCATGCACCGGGCGCTCGCCGTGGCCGCCTGGGCGGCGGCGGCGGCGTTCGTGTCCGGCATCGTCTTGAA
>Ga0214917_10001827_pt1 | contig 26960 bp, 23 predicted proteins | sample LL_1208_BB_MetaG_FD_177983 | JGI IMG/M metagenome (GOLD analysis project Ga0214917, IMG submission 177983) | Freshwater microbial communities from Lake Lanier, Atlanta, Georgia, United States - LL_1208_BB | ecosystem: Environmental > Aquatic > Freshwater > Lake | place: USA: Georgia | collected... | reverse complement strand
AATAAAGAAAAAATAGAAATTATAGAAATTAAATAATAAAATAATAAAATAATAAAAAAATAATAAAATAATAATAAAATAATAAAATAATAATAAAATAATAATAAATTAATAAATTAATAAATAAATTAATAAATAAGCAACATAGTTGCCTTGCTTTAGCAAGCTTTTCTGTAAGAAAAGGTAGAATAATAGATATTTTTATAATTCTGTATTAAATACACAATTAACTGAATTTTCAATATTAAGTTCAATAAAAGTATTATTATTATTAATTAATTTTGAATCATCTTTAGATAATAAATCAGTATTAATTCGTGACTTCAAGTCATTATTTTTAGAACTATTAGAATTATTAGAAGTATCAGAATGATTAGAAGTATTAGAAGTATTAGAATTATCAGAATTATCGGAAGTATTTGAGTTATCAGAATCATCAGAATTAATATAATCACGGAAATCATTACGATTTGATATAGTAATATTATTTACAATGGTATGAATAATATTAATATCATTATCATTCTCATTATTAAATACATATTCAATAGCACTAATAAGATCAAATAATTTAAAATAATTTGGTATTTCAAAGTTATAATATATAATAGAATTAATATCATCATTAATATTAAAAAAAGGTGGATGTAATAATAATTCTTTTGGTAATTTTAGTACTTCTTTAAGATTTTGTAAAAAGTCTTCAAAAATATTATTTTTAAATTTATAATTAGAGATAATAGTTTCTAATAAATTATTAGAATAATAGAAATAATAATCATAATAAGAATAGATATATAAATATTTAATAAGATCAATAATGAATTTATTATAAAAAAGATTTATATTAATTTGTGGTTTAATAAAAATTAAGAAATTACAGAAAGAATTAAAATAATATTTATTATAATCTAATGGATAAATACAATCATAAATATCGTTTGGATAAGATTCTAATAATTTAATAGATATTGTTAATAAATGTATAACATGTAATAAATTAGATAAATCGGAAATAATGTCATTATTAAGATTAATTTCAATAAAATTATTAGTTTTATTAAGGAAATTAAGATCAGTTAGTTCAGGGATATTATAATTGATTAAACTAAAATTATGTTGATAACAATTAAATTCAAAATAATTAATTAATTTATTAATATTAATAATTATATTACCCCCATATTTGTCATTTGTCAATATAATTTTATTATCAGATTTATGAGTAATAATAATATTAGAATTATTATTGATAAAAAATTTAATTATTTTATTAATATTAATATTTATAGTGTGATTAACAGAATTAATTTTAATATTTAATATTTTTTTAGAATTAGGAATCTGTTTAATAAAATCATCATAATTTATATTTTTTGTATTATTAATTAATTTTTTAATAAAAAAATGGTGATAATTTTTCATATTAATATTTTTTGAATGTATAAATTTGTATACAATAATATTTAATATTTTTTTATAAGTATTATTAGTATCAGATAATTTATCAATTTGTTTTAAATCATTAATATAATTATCTATCAATGATTCAATATTTTGATTATTAATTTTAATAGATTTTAATCTTACAGCGAAAAAAGGATTATTAATTTTAATAATATTCATAATATTTTTATTTGTTATATTATTGAATAAAATGTTAATAATGTGTTTATTAAATTTAAGTTTATTAATAAATTTATAAATATCAGTATTATTATAGTCGCTGTGATTAATATATTTTAAATAATTAGTATAATTTAAATATAAGAATGTGAATAGATAATAATTTTTAATAAATATATTTATATCATTGTTGTTAATTAAATTATTATATAATTTATTAAATACTTCTTTAATATTTGACCAAGAATAAATATAATTATCAAATTTATTTTCTATTTTATCAAAAGGAGTAGTAAATAATGAAATAATATAAGGTTTATAAATATCAGCAATATTTAATTCTAAATTCATATTTATATATAATAAAAATATTGAAAAAAAATAACATTTGAACTTGATTAAAAATTTGAAAAGTATATTTAATATAATTAAATTTATATTAAGATATTACGATATAAAAATGAAGAAATTTATTTCATATGATAATTTACATGAAATAACTATAAATAAAGAAAATAATATTGCATGGTTTAATATAGATAAATTTGATGAAAATAATTGCAAAACATTTTTATTGACATTAAAAGAAGTTATTGATTTTATAAATGAAAATAATATTAAAAATATTAAACATTATGTTACTAAAAATGATATTGAATATTTTAAATATAGCTATAGTATACAAATATCAGAAGATTTATTTGTATTAACAACACCAATTGATAAATTTATTAATGAAATGATATCAGTATTTAATATACAAAAAATTTAAAATAATTTATATATTATCTATTTTTATAGTATATTTACTTATATACTTTTTACTATGAGTAATATATAAAAAATTGATTTAATAACATAAATATATAAATTATTAATGAATAATATGAACCGTAATTTTAGAAATCGTACAGACCGCACTGATCGCAATGATCAAAATGATCGTTACTATCGTAATGATAGGAATGATAGAAATAGAATAAAAAATATAAAAAATATAAGAAATGATACAATGACAAATGTAGAAGAAATTAAACTAAAATTTGATTATGCAAATACAGCAGAAGAATTATTAGATAAAGATGATATTAAATGTTCAGAAGATGTTATAAAAGATGCATGTGAATCATTTGACGATATGGGCGGTGAAAAAGGATTAAAAGATGATTTATTAAGTGGAATATATGCAGCAGGTTTTGACAAGCCATCATTAATTCAACAAAGAGCAATTCCTCAATTATTGAAAGGTCGTGAGATATTAGCACAATCACAATCAGGAACTGGAAAAACAGGTGCATTTACAATTGCAGCATTAGAATTGATTGATGAGAATGTGAATGTTCCTCAAGCAATAATTTTATCACCAACATGTGAATTAGCACAACAAACATTATTAGTAGGACAAACAATTGCATCACGAATGCCAAAGGTAAATTTTTCTTATACAGTAGGTGGAACAGATCGTGCAGTGAATATAAAAGAACTTGGTGGTATATATCAAGGGAATGTTGATGATAAAGTTGCGCAAATAGTGATAGCAACGCCAGGAAGATTAATAGATTTATTATCAGATTACAAAGATTTATTTCAAAATATAAAATTATTAATAGTAGATGAATGTGATGAATTATTATCAGAATCATTTAGAGATGAAATTAAAAAAATAATAGAAAATTTACCAGAAATGTTACAAATATGTTTATTTTCTGCGACATTAACAGAAGAAGTTGTAAAATTATCTAATCAAATATTAAACAATCCAATACAAATATTAATTAAAAAAGAAAAAATAACACTAGAAGGAATAAAACAAACATATATTGATATAAATAGACCTGAAGATAAATTAAATGTATTAATTGACATGTTAGCTACATTACCAATACAGCAATTTTTAGTATATGTAAATTCAAAGAAAACTGCTGAATTAGTACAAAATTTTCTTGAAAATGAGAATTACTCAGTAGTGGTAATAAATAGTTCAATGAAAAAATATGAAAGAGCAGATGTATTACGAAAATTTAGAAAAGGTAATATAAAATGTTTAATATCAACTGATTTATTATCACGAGGTATAGATATTCAACAATTATCATTAGTAATAAATTATGATTTACCGCGCGAAGACAACATTCAATGTTACATACATAGAATTGGTAGAACAGGAAGATATGGTAGAATTGGTTTATCAATAAATTTAGTAACAAAATACGAAAAAGATGTACAAAATAAAATTAGTGCAATTTTCCGTTGTTCAATTGAGCCATTAAAAAAGGATTTTATAAATAATATTTAATTCAAATAATAATTATTAATTAATAAATGATAATTAATAAATGATAATTAATAAATGATAATTATAAAATTTTTATAGAAAAAGGGAATTTAGAAGATTTAAAATTTATAGAATTATAATAGAGTTCTATATTAAATTCAGTAAATTTAGTTAGTTGAATATTAGAATTGAGTGGTAATTCTACATTAATAATTTTTTTAAAATTATATTCATAATTATATATAATTAGAAGAAGATTAGTAAAATCGTTATTTAGATTAAAATCATAAATACAAGCAATAAATTTGTTAGTATTATTATTATTTAAAAATTTAATTAATTCATAAGAATTATTTATTTTTTTTTGTATTTTAATTTGGTTATTAATATAATTGATATCAATCATATTATTTATATTACTAATATCAATATTATAAATAATCATATGGTTTATCATATCAATTACTCTTCTCATAGGAGATGATACATGACAATAATTATTTATTCCAAGTGAATAATGATAATTATTATAAGTATCTGTAAACTTGTAATTTGCACTATGATTTAAGAATTGATGTGCATATTCTGGTATATTTTTAATATCAATAGTAATATTTGATTCTAAATCTTCATCATTATTATATTTTTCTTGTTCTCTTACAATCATTTTATATGAATTATTTTCAAAATATTTACCAGAATAATAGTTTACAAATATCATAAATATTTCAATCATTTTATGTGATATATCTTCATGAATATTTATTTTCAAATAATTTAATTGCATAATATCTATTAATAAATTTATAAAATTAACCATTATTTCTTTTTTATAATTATCTAAATTTATTTTTTTATCATATTTATCATATGTAGTATTTTTAATATTATATAATTTACTTGGATTTACTTGAAATTCTACATTTTTTGTATTTTTATTTATTTTAAACATAAAACTTAATGCTCTTTTATACTTTAATATATCATCTTTTTTTATTTCTAGTAAACTTATAATATTTACTAATTTTGATGGTAATAAATGAATTGGTTCGTTTGCTTCTTTTGTATTTGGTATATAACAAGTATTGATTCTTAATAATAGTTCTTTAAAAATGTTTATCATTGTTACATCTTCCAAATTAAAATACGATATTGGATCTGCTATATGAATATCTAAATAATAATAATATTCATCATCTTTAAATGTAAAACCATCATCAAGATCTATAGAGCCATCGGGATCAATTGTTATTACTTTTTCATAATAATCTATTCTATCTGTAAATGAAGATTTTGATCTTGTAATTATATCATAATCTTCAAAATTATAATTATTCCATAATTTTCTATATTGAGTATTACTCATCCAGTCTTTGATATACAAGTAATGATATATATTCATATCATCTTCTTTATTTCCAACTTGGCCTAAAACATTCTTTATATTATTTGATCTATCTAATAATATATATTCGTCACGCGGTGAAAATTCTTTATTTGTTGGTATTAATATTTCATCTGAATTGTTTTCATTATTTTCATTTTTAGATAATAATATACATTTCCTACAAGATCTATTCTTATTGTCTATATTTATCTTATAAATATTACGACTTGATAATACTAATCTACCTATCATTTAATATATTTTATACTTGCTATTAAAATTATACTTGCTATAATTTTAACATGTATAATAATATTCAATTTTTATAATTTATTATTAAATTATAAAGTTTTTATAGAAAAATATTTATTTTAATTATTAGCTTTTCTGCCTCTTACTGGTGGTGTAGTAGTAGTTTCTCTTACTACTTTCTTATTTGACTCATACTTACTCTTGTTTCTTGGTTTGTTTTCAAATGTTGGTTTATTTTTTTTATTTGTAACAACACGAGTAAAACCATCTACATTACTATTAGTTGATTCAAATTGTCTTTGAGTATTCTCAACATTTTCTTCATTATCGTCTCTGATAATTTGATAACATTCACGATCAAATTCTTGCTTTGAATCATTGAAAATTCTTCTTACTAGCTGTCCGTGAATACGAGAAGTTGTTCTTGATAAAAATGTTAAAACACCAGTTTCTTCATTAAAATTCATACGAACAAATGAATCTCTTTGTGCCATTAATAAATCTGACATCTCTTTGTTGCATCTGTATTCCGATCTTGTTCTAAATTTTGAAATTTTAAATGGTCTTACTTGTGCTAAATCATTTAAATATTCAGATGATAAAGTAAAAAAGATATATCCATGATGATGAGAAAATTTTAATCCTTTTTCTGTTCTGAATTTCTTTAATACTTCAAAAATTTGACTTTGATCATCTCCTTCATTATAATGAACGAAACAAGTAATGTTTTTTGGTCTGTTTTGCTGGGAATCAAGTAGTTGACTTTGATCTAAATTTTCAGAGGACATTATACTATATTACTTGTTTATATATCTTATCTGTTTAAATATTTTTATTTATAAAATATAATAAAAATTCTAAAATCCTCCATATTTATTTATTGTTTTAGTTGCTTCAATATCAAGTTCTATTATTATTTGTCTTAATGAGTTATAAATTTGAATTATATATTCTACAAAAATCATTATAATATATCTTGTTATATAATAAAAATTGATTTATAAGAAATATAATATATTGTTTATAATAGAAATTATTTAATATGGCAACAATTATTCAAAAAAAAAGATTCGCAAATGAAGTTAAATTATTAAATAATGAACCATTACATTATGCAACTGCATATCCAGACGAATCTAATCCACTTATTTGGTATTTTATTATTAAAGGACAAAAAGATACTCATTACGAAAATGGCGAATATATTGGTAAAATAATACATAGTACTAATTATCCTGCTTCACCACCCGATTATTATATGTTAACAGAAAATGGTAGATATGAAATTAATAAAAAAATATGTCTAACAAATTCATCTTATCATAAAGGTGATTGGTCAAGTATTTGGAATATTAAATCAATATTAATTGCATTTTATTCAATATGGTTAGATGATACAGAGCATGGAATTTCACATATTAAAAAAACAAAAGAAGAAAGATTACAATTAGCAAAAATTTCAAAAGAATATAATATGAATAATCATAGTAAAATTTATGAAAAATTTAATTTATCACATTTATCAATTGATATACCTAAAAAAAATAAATTAATAGTAGAAGACAAAGAAATAATAGAAAATAAAGAAATAGTAGAAGAAAAATAATATAAAATTAATATAAAATTAATATAAAATTAATATAAAATTAATATAAAATTAATATAAAATTAATATAAAAATAGTTAAAATAACACAAACAGTAATATGAATAATAATACAATAACAATAATTAGATTTACAAATGAAATAAATAAAAATGTAAATAATATAAAATGTTAAAAAAAATGAAATTTGTTTAAAATATAATATATTTGAATATATATATAATTATAAAAATGGGTATAAAAAACGACAGAGGTGGAAATAAAACGAGAAAACAAAAACGCAATAATGGTCGTTTTGATCCTATATATAGAATAGAACCTGGTCAAATGTTTGCCCAAATTTTAGTAAATAATGGTAGTCATTTTTCAGTCTTATGTTCTGATAATATTACTAGAACAGGTCGTTTGTCAGGATCATTACGAAAAGGTCCAAGAATAACTGCAGGATCTTTTGTAGTTATAACATTACGCGAATTTGAAGCAGAAAATAAAAATTGTGATATAATTGGAATTGGTAATCCATCAAAAGATATAATTAATATTTTTAAAAAAAACAATCCAACTAAATATGCAAATGATATAGAGTTTTATGAATCTGATGATGAATTAAATAATTTAAACAATGAAAATAAAGATAATAATGAAATAAATTTTGATAATTTAGATAACGATGATCCAGAAATTAATATAGAAAATCTAAATATTACAGATAATAAAAATACTAATAAAAATACTAACAAAAAAGAAATTAGTGGAAATATAAATGGATATGATAATGATTGTGAAGAAGATAATAATAGTGATATAAATATTGATGATATATAATTTTTTATAAAAAGTTGATATTTATTTATTTAAGAATAAATAAATATAAATTAGTATATGCAAAGAGATACTAATAGTAATAATACAAATATTTATAAATTAAGAATGGTATTAAAACATTATTGTGATGGAAGACATACTCAATGTACAGAATATCTAACTAAATATATAAATAATATAGATTCAAACGAGTTAGATCAAGAATTTGTAACTAAATATATTACACATATTACAAGGAATACACACTATGCAAATTGTTTACATCCAACTTATAATTCAAAAAATGAGGAATTAAAAAAATTTTTAGTAAAATTATCAGAACGATTTGCAATAAATACAACTCAATTATCTTTAATTGCAAATAATTTAAATGATGATTATATAGTAAAAATAGTAGAAAATCAATATAAAAAGTGTAGTGATTATATAAATGCATTAATAATTAGCAATGATGGTGTGCATACAAATAATTTTATTACAAATTTAACATCATCATATCCTATAAAATACAAATTAATAAAATATATATTTGAAAATGTAAATATAGATATGTTTATAACATTATTGACAAAATTAAGATTAAATTCAATAAATACACAAATAGAAAAAATTATTAGCGATTATATTAAAGATAATATAAATAAAATTTGTAAAAATAAAAACCTATTGTCTAAAATAATAAAAACATTATCAAATAAAATATTTATATTAAAGAATGTGTATAATACTATTAAAAATACAAATAATGATGATTTGGTTAATGAAATATTTAATAATTGTATATCTAATAATGATAAAGAATTTATTATTTTAATATTAGAAGGTAGTAGTATAACTCTTGATATTTCTACAATAACAATTTTACTTTCAAAAATATATAATAAAACAGGTTGTTCACCATGTGCAGATAAAATTGCTGAAACTATAGATATATTAATAGATAATGGTTTAAAAGTAACAAAGGAAATTATATTTAAATTATTAGAATCTGGTTGTTATATAAATAATATTGAAAAATATGATATCGCAATTGATAATGATATTTTACAAAAATGTGCTGAAGTTTCTTATTATCCATACAAGTTTAAAATTGCACCAAATATTGAAATATTAAAAAGAGAATGTTCAAAGCATGATAATATTACTACAATAAAAAAATTAAAAGAATTAGGTGGTATTTATACAATAGATTGTTTAATTGAAGCAGTAAAACTTAAAAAGAATGGTAAAGTTATTAAATATTTAATTAATGAATGTGGTGTTGAACCAAATGATGAATGTGTTACACATTTTCAAGAATCATATGGTATTGAAGCATTAGATTTAATTATAAAAAATTATAAAAAAATAATAATAAATAATAAAAGTGATGAAATAAATAAAACTGATGAAATGAATAATACAAATGAAATAAATATAAATTTAATGAATAAAATAAGTAATTATAAAACGAATAACATTGAATTAAATAAAGATGCATTAATGAATATAGAACCAATGAATATAGTTATTGATATGTACAAAGAGTATAATTTTAGAAGTAAAATAAAGAATTTATTAAATTACAAAAAGAAAAGTATAAAATACATAGATTTGTATGAATTATTTTTAAAATATTTGATAGATAATAAATTAGTGATATCTACATATTTTATAATTAATAAAGAATTATCATTATTATTAAAATTAAATTATTGTACAATTATTTCTGTTGATCAAATACATAATATGTTAACATATTTTATTGATGAGTAAATATAATTATTACTAATCTTTTTTCATAAATAAATTTTTTATAGTATATGTAGTTACAGAACCAATATTTTTCAAAAACACATACTCTGTTTCTATATATTCAAAATCAATTCCAAAATTTATTTCTACTGCTTGTTCATAAACATGTCTACTTAATTGTATTGTATCAGGTTGTGTTGTAGATTGTAATCTTGCTGCAACATTTACAGTATTACCTACAATACATAGACGAGGTACTTCATTTCCAAGTATACCAATATTTACAGGCCCCATATTAATACCTATACGAATAGATAATGGAATATCATCAGGTGTTTTAATATTTTTTATTTCTTTAAGAAAATCAAATGATAAAAGTATAATTTCTTTTACTACAATTTTATGATTAAGAGTATCTCTATAAATATCTCCAACAACCATATATGCATCACCAATTGTTTCTATTTTTTGTAAATGCAGATATTTTTTCATAATATTATCAAAAGTATTATAAATATTATCTAATAATTTAAATATAATGTTTCCATTATATTTTTTTGCCAATTCAGTATAATTTACTATATCCATGAATAATACACATATAAAAGTATATTGTTTACTTATTCCTAAACCTAAATCTGATTTAATATAATTAGTATCTAAATCAAAAGGTAATATTTTTTTTAATAATTCTAATTTTAATTTATTATTTTCAATTTGTATTTTATTAGAAAATTTTATTTTATAATTATTTATAAGTTCTTTACAAATTGGTGTTATTTTTTTATAATTATTTTCATAATCACTAATAAATTTATTTATTTTTGTAATAAAGTTAACACATTGTAGATCCATATTACCAATGATATAATTACTATATTCGTCATGATTTGAAATTATAATAGAAAATATAAATTTACATAATGTATCTGCAATATTATAAAATGCATGAATAATTATTTTATCACATAATCTTAAGATATCTAAAATATTTATTAATATAAATATTACCCATATTAAAATACATAATTTTGTAAAAGATAAATTTTTGTATTTATACAATGATTTAAAAAAGAATATTATTGGAATAGAAACTACACATGATGAAAAAATATAAAGTAAATTACTTTTATATTTAAAAGGAATAACTAGTGTATGAGAAATTATTGCAAATAAGTGATAATAAAATCCAATATCTTTTAATGATAAATTGTTTATTCTACAATACATTTTTAACATTAATATTGTACTAAATATCCACATCACATTACGGCGGAATTCATATTCTATAATAGACATATTTGTTATTATAATAATGTCTGTTAAATATTTAATATATACAAAAGTTAATCCAACAGATACTTCATTATATAGGTGAGAAAAATATAAATTATATATTATCAAATATGAATATAATAATAACATAAAGTAACTTGTCATATTTAATAAAAAATATAATTCTTTATTGCTAGAAATAAGTTGATTATCAGCATAGTCATTATCCAATATATAAGGCAGATAAACATTACTTAATATGTTGTCTATATTATAATAAAGTATTACAAGAGATATGATAAATATCATTATGAGTTTATTCTATATAGTATTTAGATATTATTATTTAATATATATGATAAAAAACAATTTTTATTATAATAAAATTTGATAATTAATAGTAATATTACTATTAATTATTAAATAAAACAAAAAAAATGCAAAGTATCATACTTAATAACAATAAAAATTATATTGTTAAACTACAAGATATAATAAATATATATTATGATTCTTACTATATAAATAGTGAATATATTGATTTAATTTATAATAAGAATGAAATATCATATTTAATAAAAATATATTATCAAGATAACTTTATACCAACATTTATATTAGTAGAAACAAATAATACAAATAATACAAATAATACAAATAATCTAATATTAGAAAGTTTTGAAAATATAAACAACAACATAGAGTTATACAATAAAATAGAAGATTTAATATATGAATTAATATTAATAATAAAATTAAAAAATAAAGAAACAAATAATACAAATAATAAAAATAATACAAATAATAAAAATAATACAAATAATAAAAATAATAAAGTAGAATTTAAAGATAAAATAAATTTTAGAAATAATTTAGATAAAATAAAAGAAGATTTTATAAATTTAAATATTGAAAATAGTGTAGAATTAAAAGTTTTTTCATTACGAACGAGTGTTGAGATGATAAGCGATCAGATATTAAAAATTTATGAAGATGATAGATTTGATGTTATAATAGATAATATATTATCAAGTAAAATAATATTAAAGAATTTTAATAATGATAAACTAACAGATTTAATAATAGAAATAAAATTAAATTTAGAATTAGATATATTATATAATATTCCGGAAATCAAAATAACATCAAATATCTTATTACAAGATAATATAATATATTTAATAGAAAATTTAGAACCATTTAAAAAAGATAATAACAATCAAAAACCAAATAATATTTCAATATTATATTCAATATATGATATGATATGTATTATATATAATATGATAAACACTTTTGGTAAAATACAATATAAAAAAATAAGTAAATTAGAGGAAGAAATAAATAATATAGAATTTTTATTTGATATAAATAACAATAAACTGAATAGTAAAATGTTATTAGAATTTTTTAATAAAGAAATAATATTAAAAAAACAAAATGAAAAAAATAATTCTTACTGGAATAAAGGAACAGGTTATGGTCATTCATCAACAAATAGTTGGGATATTGAAAATTTTATTGATAATGATAAAAAAAAGAAAAGTGAATTTAATAGAAAAATATCAATATTAATAGATATAATAGATAATAATGATAACAATAATATATTAGATAAAGAATTAATAGAAAGAATTCTAATAATAGTTAAATATTATATGGATAATTATGATGATAACATTATAGAAGATATAAATATAAAAACAAATATTAAAAATTTAAAAGATTTACTAAACAAGATATTTAATTTTATAGAAAATAATTTAATTGATCATAATTTATTAAATTATAATAAAAACATAATAAATAAAAGTGAAAAATTAATACTAGACGAATATCAAAATATATTTAATAAATATATTTTAAATTATTCACATAATTTTACAAGTTTTAAATATGAAAATAATAAAAATCTTACTTTTGAACAAATAGTAAGATTAAATAAAGAGTTTAATATTATTAAAAAATCTATTGTTTTATCAAAAGATGCATCATTATTTGTAATTATAGAAAAAGATAATATATCTAAAATAAAATTTATTATTTCGGGTCCAAAAGATACACCATATGCATATGGATTATTTATATTTGATGTATTTATAAATAAAGATTTTCCAATAAAACCACCAGATGTAACTTTTGTAAATAATGGTAATAAAAGATTTAATCCAAATTTATACGATAGTGGTAAAGTTTGTCTTAGTTTATTAGGAACATGGAGAGGTGATAAAAGTGAATCGTGGAATTCTTCAATATCAACATTATTTCAAATATTATTATCAATACAATCACAAATATTAATAGATAAACCATATTTTAATGAACCAGGTTATGAAAGACAAATAAATACAACTATGGGAGATATTAAATCAAAAGAATATAATGATACCATAATACAATATACATTAGATTATACTATAAATGAGTTATTAGAAGATGCATTAAATAGTAAAAACACAGAATACAAAGATATTGTTATTGATTATTTTAAATATCATCATATTCATATTTATGAAGAATTGATAAAATATAAATATTCATTTAATGATGATTTAAAAAAAAATAAATTTGAATTATCATTAAATAAATTTAGAAATTTAACATCTATTTTTTAGAAATATACATAAAAAATAAAAAATATTTATATAAAATATAATGTTTAATAATTATTTTTATATTTGGTTTATAGGAATACCTGTATTATTTTTTACAATAGAATTTATATGCAAAAAATACAATTTATATCAAAAAAAAACAATCAATAATAACAAAGAAAGTTCAATAGTATCACAAATATTAACATCATGTATGTGTGTTACATATTTAGGAATAAGTGGAATAATATTATATAAAAAATACAACAATATAATATTTGATAAAAATCATTTATTTGATAAGAATGACGATATAATAAATCATATAATAATTCCAATAATATTATATCAAAGTTGGAATACAGTGATAACAATTATGAATAAAGATTTATATTCAATCTATTATGTATTACATCATATATTTGTAATAATATTAGCACTAATGATATTAAATAATTATTTTCAATATATATCAATAATATATTTTGGAATTATAGAAATATCAAATATATTTTTATCAATCATAGAATATTCAAAATATGAAAAATATATAATAAATAATAAAATGTTATATAATATAAATAATTTATTATTCATAATATCTTTTTATGTTTTACGAATAATTTTATTTCAATATTATAATTTTTTTATTTATTATTTAATCATATCAATGTATGATATTTTATTTAGCAGTAAATATATAATACAAACAATTACATCACTTGTAATAAATATAGTATTAACATATTTACAATGTTACTGGGGTTTTCTTATATATAAAGAAATAATAAATAAAATAAATAAAATAAATTAATTTTACTAATAAAAATTGATTTTACTAATAAATAATAAAAATTATAATAAATAACAAGTATTAAATCGTAATAACAATAAATATATTTATAATGGAGATAGTTCAAAAAAATTTCATTGGTTATTATAGTATTAATCCAAGAATTGAGATACAAAATTATGGAGATAATAAAACAGAAAAACAAGAAGAATGTATAATATGTAAAAGATCTATAAATGAATATAGTTATGATATGATATCAGATAATAAAAATATATTAAAAGAAAATAAAATAGTATTAGGAAAATGCGGTCATATTTTTCATGGAGATTGTATTAATAAATGGTTAATAAATAATGAAATTTGCCCAATTGATAAAGTAAAATGGTGTATGCATCGTGTATTAGATAAAACTTATAAAATAAAATGATAAAATAAAAATAAATAAAAATAAATAAAAAATAAATAAATAAAAAATAAATAAAAAATAAATTTTTATAATAAAAGTTTATCTAATTGATTATTTGGGATAATTGAACAAGCAAGATAAAATAATTTTTGATGTAAAATATTATCTTTAACGAATGAAGTTTTAATATCATAATCATAAATAGACATATTATAATGAATTTTATTTATAATTTCTCTACATTTAAGATTTCTTTTATAAAAAAGTTTAAAATATTTATTTTGTATATCAAAAACGGGATTATTAATAAATTTATGAATAATATGTAATATATTTTTAGTATATTTAGTATTAAAATTAGTATTTTTATTTAAATAATTAATAACTATAGATTTGGATTCTTTAGTAATAAGAGGTGCTTCAATTAAGTTATTTACAATAAAATCTATTTTATTATTATCAGAGCATAACATATAATCAAGTTTTTTTTTAAAATAATCTATTGTAATACCATAATAGATATCTTGTTTTTTATTAACTTTTTCTCTTATTTTAAAAACAAATTCAATAAGATTATTTTTAGATTCAAAATTAATATTATTATTAAGATCAGTATCTTTTTCATAAATATATTCATTATATGATAATCTGCACGAACCACATGGTAATAAATGTTTTAGTGAACTAAAAAATAATTTTATAGAATTAATATTATCATTGTTTGGTTTATCAGGATATGATGCTATAAAACTAAATATAGTATACCAAATATTCGGCCCCCATATATAAGGTTTAATATTATTATTCATTATATATATTTTATTGATAAAAAAATTGATTAAGTATTAAAATATTAAACTTATAAATATTAAATATAAAATACAAAATTATCAAAAATAATAAGTATAATGGAAACTATTACAAAAAAATATGAATTAGACAATTTTCAAAAAGAAGCTTGTAATCACATTGATAATGGTTACAATATATTAGTATCTGCACCAACTGGTTCAGGTAAAACAGCAATTGCAGAATATGGTATTGAATTTACTAAACATAAAAATATTAACTCAAAAATTATTTATACATGCCCAATTAAATCATTATGTAATGAAAAATATAGAGATATGACACTGTATTATACTAGTTATAAAATTGGTCTAATGACTGGTGATATTATTATTAATCCTGATGGCGATATTATTATTATGACTACTGAAGTATTATATAATCTTATGACAAATAAAAGTAATCAAGAAAATGATAATCAAGAAAATACGAATAAAATAAATATGGATACTGAATTATTTTCATGTATAATATTTGATGAAGTGCATTATATCAATGATGACAGTCGTGGTCATGTATGGGAGAAGTGTATAATAAATTCATTAATATCATACAATTCATTATTAATATTATTATCAGCGACGATAGGTAATATAGATGAGTTATTATCATGGTTGAATACTATAAATTTAGAGAAGCAGTTTAGAAAAATAGTTAAATACGAAAGGCCAGTACCGTTAATAGAATATGTAATTGATAATACAAAATGCAGAACTTTAAAAAAGAATACAATAAATTTAAATGAATCAGATGTTACATGTAATGAGGATAAAGTAGTAGTAAATACAACACCAGATGAAGATTCATATGAATTATTAAGATTAAATGACATAAATTACAATAGAGTGAAGAAATATTGGATAAAATTAGATGAATATAATTATTCTGTAAATTTTGAGTTAGAAACATTATGTAATCAAATTAAATTAAATCCAAATTTAGGGATACCTGCAATAATATTTGTATTATCTAAGAATAAATGTATTGAATATGCAGAAATGATATCAACAAGTTTTGTAAATCACGAAGAGCAGAGTAAAATAATACAATTTTATGATTATAATTTGAGTGAATTTAAACACAATTCACAATATATAGATTTAAGAAAAACAATATTAAAAGGTATAGCATATCATCATTCGGGCCTAATACCCAAAATACGGGAAGTAGTTGAATTTTTAATTAAAAACAAGTTAATCAAAATAGTATTTGCAACAGAAACATTTGCAGTAGGATTAAATTTTCCAGTAAAAACAGTTGTATTAACATCATTAAGAAAACCAACAGAAAGAGGATTTCGTAACTTGTATGTTTCTGAATATAAACAAATGGCTGGAAGAGCTGGAAGAAGATTTTTAGACAATGTTGGTAATGTAATTATATGGCTATATCATAAATCAAAGAGTAATAAAGATCCATATCCAATATGGTCAGAAATAAACAACATAACAAATGGACCAATTGATATGATAGAATCAAAATATGTAGTAGAACCAAATTATATATTAAAAAACATAACAACAAATATATATCGTAATATAACAGATCAAAGTTTTAAATATTACAAAATGAACAAAGAAATAACGAATATGAATTTATTTGATGTTCCAGATAAATACAAAAAGATATTTGAAATAGAGAAAAAAATGATAGAATTTGGAAAACAAAATATTTCTTATGTAGATAAAAATTATAATAAGATTTTACAAAAATTTTCAAAAGAAGATAAAGCAGAATATAATAAATTATTATCAGTATATAAAAGTAAATCACAAAAATCCGAATATGAATTATACATTGATTTTGAGAATTCATTAATTAATTTTTTGATAAATAATAATTTCATAATAAAAAATGATAATATATATTATTTAACAGATAAAGGTAATTTAGCATATCTTTTTAATGAAATAAATCCTGTATTTTTTGTTGATAATATTGAATATATTTTATCAAATAAAAATAATATATTACCAATTCTATCTATGTTTATTGACGATGGTGTAAAAGAAAATGATAATACGATTGTTACATATGATGATACAGTATTATATTTTAAAGAAATTATAAAAGAAAAATATGATAATTATTTCAATAAATATCCAAAATGGGTTTTCATGCCACTAAATTACAATATAGTTAAAAGTTGGTTAGAAGATGATAAAATAACACTAGACGATATAATTCAGATGTATGAAGTAGATATGGGTTTAATGGTCAAGATTTTGATAAAGATGTATCAAATATGTGATGAATTATTAGTTAAATTAATTAAATTAAATAGAACAGATTTAACAGAATTTTTAAGTAATCAAAAAGATTTATTAATTAGACATCCTCTAAAAATAGATAGTTTATATATAAATAATTAAATATAACATTATATTAATACAATAAATACAATAAATATGATAATGGAAGAAGAATATATAAACATAGAAGATTTAATAAACAACAAGGAGAAATTATATCAAATACAGATACAAGAAAGTAATGAGAATAAAGAACAAATAATAATAAAAAATGTAGGATATGGTAGCGAAGTTCCTGAAATGATAATATTAGAAGATTTTGGCAAAGAAAAGAATTTAAGTATATATAATTGTATATTATCAGAAAGAGAATTACAAGAATTAAATGAGTTAGAGAATAAAGATTTTTTTTATCCAGTAATACAATTAATTGAAAAAGATAGTATTAATAATAGAAATAAACAATATTTTATAGGTATAAAGTTATTAGAAAGTATAAAATACGATGAAAAAATAAGTTCATATGAAAAATATTTTATTTATAATAATCATGAAAATAAAGATTTATTAAATTATAAAAAAATTACTACAAATATAAATTCTAGTAATATTATTGAAATAATTATTGATGAATATTGTTTAATAAAAAATTGAATAAAATAATAATATAAATAATAATAAAAATAATAATATAATGGAACTAATATTACATCCTACAATAAATACAAAACATTCTGCAAGTTATAATTACATTATGCAAATAGAATATGGAAAAAATATTTTTATAGGAAATAAAGAGTCACGAGAAGCTGAAAATTTTGACTATATTATTGAAATTTGCAATGAAGATGAAGTTTATAATAAATTATCTTATTCAGTAAAAGATATACTAACATTACGATTTAATGATATACGAACAACTAATATTTTAGATAAAAAAGAGATAATTAGTGAATTTATAAACAATTGTAATGGAAAAATATTAATTCATTGTGGTGAAGGTATTAGTCGTAGTCCATCAATATTTATTATGTATCTAATTTGTAATTATAATTATAGTTATATAAATGCATATAATATTATATCTTCAAAAAGATATATAAAACCAAATATTGGATTCATAAAACAATTAAAGAATTTAGAACTTAAAAAATAAGTATCTTTATAATTTAGAGAAATATGTATTTTATAGTTTTTATAAATTTCAATTAAGTTTTAGTTAATATAATATATTATAAAATAATAATATATTATAATGAATACAACAGTTGATGTATATACAGATGGTTCATATGTTAAAAAAGGTAGTAAAGAATATTGTGGTTATGGTATTTATTTTTCAAACAATGAATATAAAAAAATAAGTAGAAAATTCACACACGAACCAATAACAAATAATAGAGCAGAATTATATGCAATATTAAAAAGTATAATTATTGCAAATATAATTAATAATAAAAGAAGTAGAGATAATAGAATAAAAGTATTAAACATATATTCAGATTCAGAATATTCGGTTAAAACATTTAACATATGGTTACCAAAATGGTTAAAACAAGGAAAAGAATATTTAAATCCAGATATTATAAATGAGATAAAAGATCATATGGATAATGCACCATTTAAAATTAATATTATACATATTAGAGCACATACAGGTAAAAAAGATATTCATTCAATAAATAATGATATTGTTGATGAATTAGCAAAAAAAGGTGCATATAGAACATAATTAAATTTTATAATTACATAATTTTATCAATGCAAGAACTGCAACATAAAACCATAATACATAATAAATACATAGACGAAACCATTTGTGGCATCATTACACCTTCATCCATCGCCTTACTAACATTAGCTATATAAGAACAAGTACAAAGTGAAACAATACACCAACAACAACAGACAGATGTTGTGAAATTAGTACCAGTAATTTTAGTATATTTAGGTCCAAAATACTTAAAAAAATAAACTAAAGCACAGCATAAAAATATTCCTGCATTTATTTCTGTAAACATTTATATAATTAAATAATATATAATTTTTTTATATAAATAAATAGTTGTATATATAAATAATATTATTAGAAATGGGGATATAGTTATATGTATCATTTAATATTTTATATTGCCATAGACACCAACAGAGATTATTAAAATATATTTTATATCTATCAACATCTAATTTTTTAATATTTAATTTGATATTATTTTTAATAATAATAATATCAATAAAATTAATAAAGTTTTTATAATTAAATTTATAATTTTGAATAATATTCTCATAACCATATGACAAGTATTTATAATAAGTTTCAATTAATAATTCATAATTTACATTACTTAATTTTGGTAAATAATCATTTCCTAATAATAATACAAGTAATACATAATCAATACTAATAAATTTAATATCATGATTTCTGTCATTTTTATAATTACTATTGATTATAGTATTTTTCAATTTAGATAATTTATTTATTTCTATAAAAGTGATAGGTCTTAAATTTGATAATATATTTATATTAATTTTTTTATCAATTATTAAAGAATAAGCAATTAATACGATATCAGTATCTTTACTTAAAATACAAATATTATCTTGATTTGAATTATATATAGTGTTTAAAAATTTAAAATCCGCCTCACCATCTATTTCATCATCATTTACAATTAGATCAAATGTATAATTATGTTTTGTTTTATGTAAAAGTAATATTTTATTTATATAATCTTTAAATATTTCAACAATTTTACTTTTTGGATGAATATCTTGTTTATCATAATCATCTGATTTTATTTTATATTTAGATCTTGTAATATGTGTATTTTCTTTTGGATTAATTAAAAAATTTTTATCATAGTCACCATCAAAGATAATATATATTATTTTATTAATAACAATATTTTGTAATAAGTAGCTAGTATATGCATATAATTTATAATATAAATCTGAATTATTTTTACATTTATATATTAAATAATGTAACAAGTAATTACAATCTAAATATAAATAATCATAATTATTAATATTATCATTTAATTCTGTTTGTTCTAAAAATTTTAAATAATTTTTTATACCCATTATTTAGTTATATTTACTTATTTTTAATTATAAAATTATAATATTATATTTTTATAATCAATTTTTTATTATAAAATTATTTTCATCAACCATTATATAAAAATATTATAAATTATATTAAATAATAAATGACTACAAATGATCAAATTCATCAAGATTCTAATAATTATGTTAATTTTTGTTCTTTTGGAACATTATGTTATTCATCTACATTTTTGAAAAGACATAAATTAAAAAAAGAATCATATCCATTTGATTGGGTATTTTCAACACCAAAAATAATAATAGATTGTTTAGAAACAGATTTTAAATATTTTTTAGATAAACGATATTACACACAAGACACAACAACATTCAATAATACAAATATATATTATTATAAATCAGGTTTGACAATGTTTAATCATCACAATCCGAAACGCGAAAAAGATTATGAATATTATAAAAGATGTATTGATAGATTTTATAAAATGTTAGCAAGTCCAGAAAAAAAACTATTTATAATAACATTCATAGATAAAGAATCATATATAAATTTATATTTTGAAAATAAAGTAAATAGAGTATATGATACAACAAAAGAAGATATAATAGAATTTAATGAAAAATTAAAAAAATATACAAGTAATTACACTTTATTATGTATATTTCAAAAAAAAAGTGATAATATAAAACATACATTCACTAGTTATGATAATATTGATTTTTTAGATTATGAAAGTAAATCATTTACTTATGGTATTCATTTTTTAGATGAAGATGATAATACATATATTTCTGAAATAATAAAAAATAGATATAAATTATAAATAAGCAACATTTGTTGCCTCACTTTAGTGAGCTTTTCTGCAAGAAAAGGTAGTTACTTCTATGTGTATATTGCATATACATAATATTGTAATAAATTAAAAATAATATATAAAAATATATTATTTTTATATAAATCTAATTAAATGTATTCAAATAATAAAGAAAAGTTATACTTAACTAATATATTTATAATAGACTGGGATGATACATTATTTCCTACATCATGGGTTCATAGTAACAATATAAATTTATTAAATTTATCATCAGTAGAAGAATATAAATTATATTTTTTAGAATTAGACAAAGTATTATACAATTTTATAGAATCATTGAATAGTATAGGTGATATATACATAGTAACAAACGCGAGTATGAGTTGGATAAAGACATGTTTAAGTATATTAAATTCTACAAGAAAAACTATAATTAAGAATAATATTAGAATAGTATCAGCAAGAGATATATATTCTTCATCAAATGAATCACCAACAAAGTGGAAGATATTATCATTTCAAAATATAATAAATCAAGTAATAGATAATATTAGTGTAAATTTAAAAAAAAATACATATTTAAATATATTTTCATTTGGCGATGCAACTTATGAATACGATGCTTTAATAAATTTAGACTCTTATTTAAAAAATAATTCAAAAGTTCATAATAAAATAAATTATTTTTTAAAAAGTATAAAATTTATGCATAAACCAAAATTTAATTTAATTATTGAACAAATTAAAATGATTGAAAAAAATCAAAATGATATTATTAATAAATTAGATTATATTGATCTCAAATTTGATTAATTACACCGTTGCATAAAACTTGATAATTCTTGATAAATCAAGAAAATCTTATTTTTGTTTACAAATGTTTAACTTTAAAATAGATTTACAAACATTTGCACATCTATTATTTAATAGATGGAGGCAACTCTCATACTATTAGTAATAGCTATTTTATACTATTACTTATTCTTTGTTTTAACAAAGAAGAAGATAATAGAACTTGGTTATAGTTCTTTTTAATTATTATCTTATAATAATATTATATGAAGATCTTTAAATTATTTTATATATGCACATTTATATATAAAATTATCAAGAATTATCAACTATTATGCTACTAGTCAGCAACCCATTTACAAAGATCATAATAATCTTTATAATCCTTTTTTTTATAGAAATATATAATATTTATAGTATATTAAGATATATTCTTATCCTAAGATACTTTGTAAAAGTTGAATTAAAGATTAAATATAATTTAAAATAATAGACATATATATGTAATAAAAAATGTTAGAAACTAAAGAATCCGTAGATTCTACAATTTCAGTAATAACGAATAATGACAAAGATAATAAAGTGAATAAAGATAATAAATATGATTCAAATTTGATAATAACAAAAAAACTAAATGCGAACAAATGGTCTTTAATAGAGAAGCCATTAACTGATTCAGAGAGAAAACGAAATAACATAATATTAAATTTAGGAGAAGTAAGTACAACATCAAAATTGGGTGAAATAAATTTTTCAAGTTTAGTAACAATAGGTGAATATTATTATTTAAAGATTAGGACACAATTAGGAGATTGTATAAAATTACCGCCAATAGTTGAGAAACAAAAAAAACAAGCAAAGACAAGTAAAAAAATACAGATGATATTAGATAATTGTAAAGAAAGTGTAGAAAAGAAATTTGACAAATTAAAAGTAGCAATAAAAGATCATCCAGAAAACAAAATTTATTCAGATTTAATGTTAAATTGCAATTACATAGAGTTTAGAATAATATTATTAATGAAGATAATAGAATCAGCAACATCTCAGTATAAGGAAATTCAAGAAAAGGAAGAAATTTTACTAGGATCAAAAAAAATAATAAATATATTAAAGAATATTTTAAAAAAACAAAAAGAATCAGATAGTTATCAATATTTTCATAAATTATGTTCTATTGAAAATTATGAGATAAAACTGTGTGAACAATTAATTATTGATTTAGATTTTAAAATTACAAATTTATCAAATTATTGTGGTATAAAGTTATATGATATTGCTAATCGTAGACCAAAATTAATTTATGATACTGTTTATGATGAAACTATACCAGATATTAAATTAAAACCTTATGATTCACAAATTGAATTAGCAACTTGTGTTAAAAATAATATTTCAAATGGTTTTATGATATTTTATAAAACTTTACCTGGTTTAGGTAAAACATCTATGATTCTTAGCATATGTACTTTTATAAAGAAATCTAATCATAAATTGAAAGTAATATTTTGTTGTTCAGATATATTAGAATCAGTGAGAGTACAAGTATTAAGGACAATGTATAATTTCAATATAAGATTTGGTATTGCGAATGCGAGTAATTCAAAAGATGAATATAAAATAACGAATTCGTGGAATTGTCAAGAAGATAGTGACAGAGAGTTAATAGTTGCTGATTACAAAAGTACATATTTATTATTAAAAGAGCGTGAAAAAGAACAACAATTAGAAAGAGAGAATAGTAAATTGGTTAAAAAGAGTGATTACCTTATATTTTTTGATGAACCAACAGTATTAACAGATAAAATAGAGAATACAGTGACTTTAGAATATTTATCAAGAATATTTTATTATACACCAAAGCATTTAATATTATCATCAGCAACATTACCATTATTAAATGAATTAAACAACATAACTGAACATTATAAGAATAAAAATCCGGATGGTTTAATAAAAGAAATAATATCAAACAAGACATTAATAGGGTGTGTTATAAAAGATTATAAATCAAATATAATAGTTCCACACACATATTGCAACAATCCATTAGAATTGAGAGAATTGATATTAAAAATAAGGATGTTTCCATTATTAGGAAAATTTTACACATTACCATTTTTGATGAATTTAAATGAATTTTGTAAAGAATATAATATTAATATAAATTTAGATGATATTGAATCATTTGATCAAGAAAGTATTCTTGAAAATATTATATTATTATTAGAAAGAATATGTAATTTTGATAATCCAGATGATTTTGAGAAATTTAAGAAAATAAATATAATTGATATACGAGAAGATGTATTTGATAATTCAAAATTAGATGATAAATATAATATTGTAGTTCACGATAAGATTATTACATCACATGCATATAAATATATTGGTTCATGTTTAATAGCAACAAATGATCCATTTGATTATGTTAAAAATAACTTATTTCCACTAGTTGAAAAATTAAAAATCAAGTTAAATATAAAGTCTATTCATAAAGAATATGAAAATTATTTAAAAGAAAAAAAGAAATATAAAGATGAAATTGATAATATTTATAGTAAATTTACTTCTCAAGATAAAATTGATGAACAATTAAATAAGTTAAAAGAGCCAAAATTTAATTTTAATAAAAGTTTAGAAATTAACACTGAAGAACATTTAAAGACATTTTCCAAGTATGTTAAAACATATGATAGTTCAATGCTTAAAAGTTACATTAATCAGGAAGATATTGATATTACAGGATATGCAATTGATGATAATTTAAAATTTTTATTATATATGGGAATTGGTATATATAATAAAGATATTGATGTTGATTATTCTACAAAAGTGTTAGAAATGTTAAATGATGGTCAGTTAGCATTTATTATAGCAGATGAAACATTTTGTTATGGTGCAAATTATCCATTATTAAATGTAATAATTACAGATGAGATAGGTGATGATCACAGTATTAACACAATATTACAATTGATCGGCAGAACATCTCGTATAGGTAAATCATGGTCAGGTAAAGTATATCTAGACAGTAATACTTGTGAAAGAATAATAGAGTTTTTCAAAAATCCAAGTTTTAATTCAAATGAAGGGACGAATATATTTAATTATTTTAATACAACATCTATTAAGATTAATAATGAAATATTAGCAGAGAATAAACTAATACTAGATAAACAATTAAAATTAGAAGAACAAATAAAATTAGAAGAAATGAAAAAAATACAAAAAGAAAAACAAGATAAATTACAAGAAATGTTAAATAATAAAAACGACGATGATAATGATTTTAAAAATTGGAGACAACAACGAAAAGAAAATGCAATTAAACAATTATCTAAAGAAAACGATATTAGTAATACATTAACAAGACAAAATTCAGAAATATCAGAAACACGATCTGATATATATCAAACACCAAATATTTCAAGAAATAATAGCAGTGATTTTACAATTACTAGAAAAAAATCAACAAATAGTGAAACTGATAATACGAATACAAAATCAGATTTATATCAAACACCAAATATTTCAAGAAATAATAGCAGTGATTTTACAATTACTAGAAAAAAATCAATAAACAACGAAACTACTAAAAATACAGATACTGATATTAATAAAACATCTGAATTATATAAACCATCACCGTTATTGAGAAGAATGAATTCAGTAAGTTCAATAAATGATTTTAGTAAAAAATCAGAAAATGAATCTAAAAATGAATCCAAAGATAAAACAGATATTAGTGATTCTAATGAATCATTGTTTATACGAAAAACAAAATCAACTAGTTCTGTAAATACAACTACAACTAATGCACCAACAATATCAAGAAATAACAGTTCTGATTTTGTTATAAATAGAAAAAAAACAACAAATAAATAATTTTTTATAAAAAATTGAAATTTATAGACTATAATTAATCTTATATATAATTACAGTAAGAAATATAAAGAATGTCAGTTAATAGCTTAATTCAAACTATACCATCAATTAATGATGAAAATAAGTTAGTAAGTATTATATTACAAATTTCTAAAATGAATTGTAGTATAAAAGATAAAAAATCAGCAATTGAATTCATTACTAAAAAATGGGATCGTATGGAAAATAAAACTGCTAGACAATTAGCAACAATTATTTATAATTATAGTAAATTAAAATTAACTTCTAATTTATTATACAAGTTATTAGATGATATTAAATTTTGTTATCAACAGTTTAATCCTCAAGGAATTGCAAATATTATGTATGCATTTGGTAAACTTGATATAAAACCAACTGGTGATGTATGTAATTATTTAATGGAATCAATTCGTATTAATCATAAAGAATTTAATCCTCAAGGAATTGCAAATATTATGTATGCATTTGGTAAACTTGATATAAAACCAACTGG
>Ga0214917_10001826_pt1 | contig 26963 bp, 15 predicted proteins | sample LL_1208_BB_MetaG_FD_177983 | JGI IMG/M metagenome (GOLD analysis project Ga0214917, IMG submission 177983) | Freshwater microbial communities from Lake Lanier, Atlanta, Georgia, United States - LL_1208_BB | ecosystem: Environmental > Aquatic > Freshwater > Lake | place: USA: Georgia | collected... | reverse complement strand
ACTGCCCACGGGCGCGTGGAAGTCTTGGGTAACCATACCGACTACAACCAGGGCCTCGTTCTCGCCATGGGCGTTGAATACGCCACCCTGGTCTGCGGATCCCACCGATCGGATAAACGCCTGATTTTCGATGCCAAGGATTTGAATGAATCCTGGGAGGGAAGCCTTCAGGATCTCTCCCCTTCGCCGGATAAAATGTGGGTCAACTATATCCTCGGAGTTCTCCGTGGATTAAAGGATCGGGGAATTCCGTTGAAGGGAATCAATCTGGAGATCTCCTCCAATCTTCCGATGGGAGCCGGTTTAAGCAGTAGCGCCGCTTTGACCGTCGCCACCCAGCGCTGCCTGCAGAAGCTTTGGGGTTTTTCCCTTCCCCCTCTTGAGATGGCCAGGATCTCTCAAGAGTCCGAACACCGCTACGCCGGAGTAAAGTGTGGCCTCCTCGATCCCATGGCCATTCTCCACGCCAAAAAGGATCATCTTCTGCTGTTGGATTTTCGGTCCCTAGAGGTGGAGTCCATCCCTTTCCCCTCCACCGCGACTTTCATCATCGCCGCATGCGGGGAGAAACACTCCTTGGTCGATGGAGAGTACAACGAACGCCGAGCCTCGTGCGAGGAAGCCAGCCGGCTTCTTGGAATTTCCTCCCTTCGCGAGGTCACCCCCGATCGCTTGTTGGCTTCGAAAGGCAAACTTCCCGATCGGACTTATCGCAGAGCACTTCACGTGGTCGGAGAAACCGACCGTGCGGGCAAGGCCTCTTCCCTGCTCAAGAAAGGCGAGATGACGGCCTTCGGAAAACTTCTGGATGAATCGCACGAAAGTTCCCGGATCAACTTTGAAAACAGCATCCCTGCCCTCGACCAACTCTGTGAATCATCGAAAATCAGCCCGGGCCATCTGGGAGCGCGACTTAGTGGAGGCGGTTTTGGCGGCTCCACTCTTCACCTGATTCAGACACATCAACAAACGGAGTTTCTTTTGACCTTTCAAAAGGAGGCGACCCACCGTCTCGGCCATCCGATCGAATTTTTTGTCACTCGCCCAAGCGGGGGTGCCTAGTTCAGCAGCTCTTGCAGCTCCGCCCAGTCCAGTCCGCGGACAAAATCCTCTTCGCTGACCAGGGTGCCCCGGAACAACTCTTTCTTCTTTTCCTGGAGTCGGACAATCTTTTCCTCCACCGTGTCGCGGGCGATCAGTTTGTAGGAGCTGACGATCTTGTTCTGCCCGATGCGGTGAGCCCGGGCCGTCGCCTGTTCCTCCACCGCCGGATTCCACCATGGATCAAAATGGATGACGGTGTCGGCCCCCGTCAGATTTAAGCCCGTGCCCCCCGCCTTCAAACTGATGAGGAATACCGGAATATCGGTGTTTCTCTGAAAACGGTCCACCTCGCCCGCCCGATCCAACGTCCCTCCATCCAAGTAACAGTGCGGAGTCTTCCTCCTGCGCAGTTCCTCCTGAACCAGTTTCAACATCGAAACGAATTGGCTGAAAACAAGGATTCGATGTCCACCCGAAATCGCCTCTTCCAAACGATCCAAAAAGTATTCCATTTTCCCGGATGGTTCCGTCCATACCTTCGCGCCCGAGCCTGCCTGGGGCAGCAACCCCAAATGACAGCACGCCTGCCTCAAGCGCATCAGCACAGTCAGCACGGCAATCCGATCCCGCCCGCCCGAGGCTTTTCCGGAAAGTTCGCTGACCTGCTTTCTTCCTTCCTCCAGAATCTGTCGGTACACCCCTTTCTGTTCATCCGTAAGCTCGCAATAGGCGATCTGCTCGATCTTGGCCGGAAGATCCTTGGCCACTTCCGCCTTTGTTCTCCGCAACAGAAAAGGTCGGACCCGCTGACGGAGCCTTTGCTGGGCTTTTTCATCTCCCAACTTTGCGACGGGAATTTCGTAACGATCACGAAAATCCGTGGCCGTTCCCAGATAACCCGGCATGAGAAAGTCGTAGATCGACCAGAGATCGAGGAGTGAGTTTTCAAGCGGAGTCCCGGTCAGGACCATCCGATGGTCGCTCACCAACTTTTTCACGCTGACAGCCGTCTGGCTGGTCCGATTCTTGATGTTTTGTGCCTCATCTAATACAACAGCATCAAATTCAAGCTTCTCGTACTCTGCAATATCCCTCCGGAGCAGCGCATAACTCGTGACCACCAGATCGTGATCCGGAATCTTCGAAAGCATGGCTTTTCTCCCCGCTCCATGGAGAGCCAATACCTTCAATCCAGGGACAAACTTTTTTGCCTCATCCATCCAGTTCATCACCAGACTGGTCGGACAAAGGACCAAGCCGGGCAGCTTGGTCTTGTTCTGGGTCCGCCTCAGTTCAAGAAAAGCGAGTGTCTGGAGCGTTTTTCCCAACCCCATCTCATCCGCCAAGACCCCGCCAAAGTGGTTTTTGGCCAGATACTGCAGCCATCCGACCCCTTCCCGCTGATAAGGCCGGACAATTTTTTCCAGACGCTCGGGGAGCTTCGCGTCCTCGTACTCGACCAGCTCCGTGGGCGGCTTCCAGTTCGATTTTCCGCTGACCACCCAGCCCGTGCCACGGATCGCTTCGCCAAAATACCCGCGGAATCTTTTCTCAAGCTTGTAACGTGTGCCGTCGTTTCGGACCTGGCAATCCTTGAGGACCTCCTGAAATTCAGCGACATCATCCGTTGGAACCAAAGCGATCCGCCCCCCTGCAAGCCGGTGATGACTCAACCCCGTCTGCAAAAGCCTCTGCACCTCCGCCGGGGTCAGGGCATCACTCCCGGCACCGGAGCGGAAATCCACCTCCACCGTCAGCCATGATCCCCCCGTGTCTTTCAGCGTCACCTCGGGTGCAATATACTCGCATCGGCCAAGCAAAGATTCCATCCGTGGAGTCAATTTCACCTCCCACTTCTGTTTCCAGCGGGGGAGAATATTTGCGAGAAACGCCCCGACTTTTCCCTCTCCGGCCAAAGTGTACCGTTCGGCCGCCCTCTGCCCCGGAAGGAATCCGGCGGCTAGCAATTCCCGCTGCGCCGTCCGTTCAATGGCCCTTCCACGGACCCGATATCTCTTGGGATCCGCAACATCCGGCATCCACGCGTCGATCCCTTCATTCTGGCCCGGCATTCCGGTGAGGATGTGGGACTCTTTTCCATAGACCGCTTCCAGCTGGCAACTCACCCCGGAAAGCAGGCCGTCCAGTTCCACCCGGATCTTCGGAGCCATCGTTTCAAACTGCAGGCCCCGCAGTTTTTCTCCGGCCTCCACCCGGACATGTCTCTCCAAAAGAGGCATTTCCCTTTGCAGAAAAGTCGCCAGCCCTTCTCGGGTCACGGAACGTGCCCCCTTGCGCAACCCTTCGTAGGCTTGGGGCAGGCTATCGAGAAGTTCGAGATTTTCTCCGGAGAGCCTCCACCGGCCATTGGCGCTCTCAAGCGACTCGCTTCCCTCCGCCCCGGAGGGTGCGGGCACAAGTTCGAGGTGAAGAATCCCGCCCTCATCCAATTCGGCTTTTAACTTCGTTCCTTCCAACGCCCGCTTGACGGAAAGATGTTTCTTTCTTCCGGCAAAAACCCGGGGATGCCCCAGAAGAACCGGAAAGAAGAGATCCCGGTCTGCCACCGTCAATTCCGCCTCTCCATGAACGGAGGCCCCTTCCATTTTTTCCAACATTGCCAAAAGGGCGGCATCCGATTCATCGACGATGTAAGGCTCCACCTTTTCCACCGCCACCGCATCCAGGCTTTTTGTCGGCCCGCCATCCACGGAAGCCTCCACCGTCAGGGGAATTTTTCCCGATTTCCAAGCCTTGCCTAAATCAAGGGGAAGATGCACTTCCAGGCAAAGGGGCTTCGATCCCTTGCCCGCCAACTGCCCCAACACCCTCGGAAAACGTGGGGCCATCGCCCGGGCTGCGGCCGCGACAGGACCCGCAACAACCCCGTTCGGCCGGTGGACAGGCCCACCGGCCGATTTTCCGTTTTTATCCAAATACTTCAGACTCAGGGCAATGACATGGGGGCAAACCGTTCCATACTCCCGGGCCTGACGACAGCTGCAGAGATTCTCCACATCGGACAGCCTTTTCCCCAGCTTCAGCCTCGCATTCACCGTTCCTGTCCCAGCCTGGACCACCCCACCAAGGACCGGATCCACCCATTCCACCGACATCACTTTCCCCGCTTCCCAGAGGGATCGCCCCTCCTGCATGGCCCGCCAGCCCCCGATCTCCAGGAGCATCTCTTTGGATAACACCGAAGGTGCCGAAGCAGATTCCGACATACTCCATAATCCTATGAAAAGCCGACAAGGGCGGGCAATCTCCCCCTCCTCCCACTGTGCCTTGCTTGGGAACAACTTTTTGCCGAACCTTTTTTCGTTTCCGTTGGTTGAATCATGGGTTGAAGCACTCCTCGAGAATCTCTTTTCTTCCTGCTTCGGTGGGGTAGGTTCCTTGGATACAGCCGATGAATCGCCAAAAAATCCTCTTATCGTTTCTAACCCTGCTTGGCCTTGTCTGGCTCGGAATCTGGGTCGCCGGGGGGTGGGGCACAATCACTTTGGATTACGAAAACAAACCCCTCGCCACGGTCCTTCGGTCCTTCACCGGACAGTCCGGTCTCAAGGTCATCACCGATCTTGATCCAACCAAAGCCATTACGATCCACGTCCACCGCGTCCCGATGACGGAAGCTCTCGAGGCCCTGCAGGCCTCCGCCGAATCTCGCGGTCGCCTGGCCTTCCTCATCGCTCCGGACCGGGCCGGGCTGCAAAACCTCATCTCCCTGATGCCTCGGCCCGACAATCAAAGCGGGATCAAATCCCTCGAATATCGTATGCCCTTTCTCTTTGTTCCCGGGACGGAGGACCTTCCTCAATGGCGCGACCCACGGGACCAGGTTTGGACTCCCTCCGAGCAGACAAAAAAAGATCTTCGCTCTCTGGCGGAGGATGCGGCCCAGAAAACCGATGTTCGCATTTTCTTTTCCGAATTCTGGAATCCTCCGGTCTCCAAATCCGTTTCGCCCGGATCCTTGCGCTCTTCTCTGCCGTCCCTCGCCAAGGCTTCGGGCGGGACAGGCGAACTGGTCTACCTTCTTCCGGGCCCACGTCCCCAAAACGAAACGAGCGGCCAGAATCCACCTAGCCCGGAGCGTTGGCGCCAAAACTGGTCCGAGGGAACGCCCCTTTCCGCTGATGCTTTTGCGGAGCGACTCAAAAATCGTTCCGCCGGCCTTTCGGGGGATCAGGCAAAGGAAATGCAGGCTTCCGTCGAAGAATCCGTCAAACAGTACCGGGACTGGCTGGCTCTGACTCCGGAGGAACGGGAGAAAAAAATGCAGGAAATGATCCAGGACCCCAACCGCCAGCAACGCGGGTCGGACCGCTTCAGTCGCGCCATGCGGATGATGAGCCCCTCCCAAAGGGCAAGCCGCTACAGCCGGTACAATTCGCAAAAAGAAGCCGTAAAAAATCCCGGCCAAACCAAGTGAAAAAAAGGTCCCCCGCTTTCACTCTGGTCGAATTGCTGGTGGTGATTGCCATTCTGGGCCTTTTGACCAGCTTGATGACCCCTGCGATTCAAAAAGTTCGCTCTCAGGCAGAATCCACCGTCTGTGTTTCCAATTTGAAAAATATCGGCACCGCCATCTGGCTCTGGATTCCCGACAACGGAAACCAGTACCCCCGGATCGAAAATGATCCCACCCATCCGATTTATGAGCCGGACGATGGAGCCAAAACTCTCTTTGAAACGCTCAAGAATTACGGGATCACGACGAACGTCCTCGCCTGCCCGGGCGACCTAAAAAATCAGACCAAATACTACGCAAAATACACCAATAGCTACGAATGTCCTCCCTGGGCGGGTGATGAGGCGGTGGCCAGCGGGCAAATCCCCATTTATCGGCCGGGAGGAACTTTCCAAATTTCCTCCAGCCGGGTCACGTTGGCCTGGGATTACGAGAACGTCCACGACGGAGGCTACAACAGGCTGAAAGCGGACAACACCGTCGAGCACAAGAGCCTAAAAACAAGCTACAAGTAACCCGTTCTGGCCCAAAGGCGGCAAACTTAATCCTCAACTTAAACTCCGATTCGGGGTATCTTTTCCCCGTGATTCGCTTGGGCGTGAACATCGACCACATCGCCACCCTCCGGCAGGCCCGGTACCGCGATCCCCACCCCGGTGTCACACCAGAACCCGACCCGGTTGCTCTCGCCCGCGTATGCCTCGAAGCCGGAGCCCATTCTCTCACCGTTCATCTTCGGGAGGACCGCCGACACATCCAGAACCAGGACGTTGTAAAGTTGGGTCGGGAATTCCGAGAAAAACTCAACCTCGAAATGGCCGCCTCTCCCGCCATGGTCGATTTGGCCCTCCATCTCAAACCAGCGGAAGTCTGTCTCGTCCCGGAAAATCGGGCAGAAGTCACCACGGAAGGCGGATTGGATGCCGCCCGCCACCTCGATGCACTCCGCCCTGTCGTGCAAAAACTGAAACATGCCGGAATTCTCGTGAGTCTCTTTCTCGATCCTGAACTGCCGCAGATCGAAGCAGCCTCGGCTCTCGAGGCTCCCGTCGTCGAACTTCACACCGGCCGTTTTGCCGATGCGGATCCGGCTCACCGCCCCTCCGCTTTGGCCAAGCTGCGGGAAGCGGCGCAAAAGTCCCATTCGTTAAAAATCCAAGTCAACGCCGGACACGGGCTCCGCCTCTCAAACCTCCCGGATCTTATTCATTTGCCCCACCTTCATACCCTCAACATCGGCCATTCACTTGTCAGCCACGCCCTGAAGGTCGGATTAGCTCAAAGCGTCAGGGATTTTCTTCAGGCGATTGCAAAAAAATGAATTCTGAACGACTCCTCGGTTTGGGCATGGATCTCGTCGAGATTGAAAGGATTCAGGATTCCCTCGATCGCTTCGGGGAGCGTTTTCTGGAAAAGATCTTTCATCCTTCGGAAATTGCGTACGCCCGCACCCAGTCGCGACCGGCCGTCCCGCTGGCCGCTCGCTTTGCGGCCAAGGAAGCCACCGCCAAGGCTTTTGGCACGGGAATCGGGGCCACCCTCCCTTGGCTTGGAATGGAAATCGGCCGGCAATCTACCGGCGAGCCTTTTCTCCGATTTCACCAAGCCGGGGAAGATCTCGCCCGCCTCCGCGGGGTCACCCGCACACTTGTCACCCTGACCCATACCCGCAACCACTCGGCGGCCACCGTCGCACTCCTCGGCCCATGATCGTCCTTTCTCCCTCACTCGCCCGGACTTGGGAGGAAAAAAGCCTTCAAGCCGGAGCCCGCATGAAAGATCTGATGCGGCAAGCGGTCGACGGTGCCCTCCGGGAACTACATCCTTTTCTCCCAAAAGCAGGGGCCGCTCTTGTTCTTGTCGGCCCCGGCCACAACGGGGATGACGCCGCTCTTCTTGGAATCGAACTCAAGGAACTCGGATGGGATGTTGAGTTTCTTCTTTCCCGCTCTCCGGGCCGACGAATTCACCCGGATCCTCGGGTCAAACCCAAACTCTGGAAAAAAGCGCTGGTTTGGCCTCGCAAGCCCACGCTCTTTCTACAAGCCGAAGGACCACGCCTAGTCATCGATGGAATTCTGGGTTTGGGGGCAACCCCTCCGCCGCGCCCTGCCGAGGCGGGTTTGATTTCCTGGGTCTCCCAACAAAAAAGAGGTGCGGATCTTTATGTCGCTTTGGATCTTCCCTCCGGACTTCATCCAGCCGACGGCTCTGCCCCGGGCCCTGTTTTTCCGGCCGATCTCACTCTCGCATTGGGCTCGGTAAAAGCGGGGTGTCTTCGCGATTCTGCCTTGCCCTTCGTCGGCCAACTTCGTGCAGCCCCCGTTGATTTTGAAACTCCTGCCCCGAAATCCTCTTTCGATTTTTTCCGCCCGCAGGATGCCTGTAAGATTCTTCAATCCCGGTCCGCGAATCTCCATAAACATTCTGCCGGAATCGTCCATCTTTGGGCCGGTTCGGTCGAATACCCCGGGGCCGCTTCCCTTTCTTCTTCCGGTGCCCTCCGTTCGGGAGCGGGGTATGTCCGCCTTTTCACCGATCTTCCGGTCGCTGAATCACTATCGCCCCACCTCCCGGAATTGCTTCTCCAGCGCCTTTCTCCGGGATCTTCTCCCGAACCCGGAGTCTTTTCACAAAATGCATCCGCCCTTGTCGTTGGTCCCGGCCTTCCTGCCGGGGAAGTTTTGGAAACTTTTCTGAACCAGCTTCTTCCCCATACCAAAGTTCCCATCGTCCTGGATGCAGGTGCATTGGAGATTCTTGCCCGCCGTCCTGAAATCCTCGCCCCAGCCTCGGGCCCGATCCTACTCACCCCCCATGCTGGCGAACTCGCCCGTCTTCTCGGCCACCCACTGCACGACCGGGCAGACGCCGCTCAGGAGTGGCTTGAAAAATTCCCTGCCACCCTTCTTTTGGCCAAGGGGCCGCATACTTTGGTGGCGGCCAGCGGTCACCCCTACAGCTTCAACGGCTCGGGCGGCCCCGCACAAGCGACCGCTGGAATGGGGGACCTGCTGGCAGGAATTCTCGGTGGCTTGCTCGCAGCTGGATACCTTCCTTTTGACGCCGCTCGTCTGGCCGTATCTTGGCATGGACTCGCCTCCGATATGGCCCTCCAACAGGGCGGGCCTGCCACCTTGGCCACGGATCTTCTGCCGGCTCTACCCTCCTCTTGGCGGATTCTTGCCGGGCATGCAGAATGGGAGCCGTCATGATTTTTAGCGATCTGCGTTACGCCCGCCTCTGGTTGCAACTGGTCGATGCCTTTTTGGCCTGCATTGCCATGCTGCTGGCCTACTGGATCCGTGTGCACCTCCTTCCGGGACTCCTTCCCTTGGAATCCAACTCGATCGGAAATTTTTCGATTTATATCCCTTATGCGGTCATTCTGGGGGTGCTGACTCCGATTGTCCTCGAACGCCGCGGGCTCTACCGCCACTTGTCCGTACGCCGGCGCGACATCCTTGCTCCGATGATCGAGGCCTCTTTGATTCTGTTTCTGATCGCGGTCTCCATGATCTTTTTTCTCAAAGAGAGCCCCAGCCGCCTTGTTTTTATGTTTTTTGTTCCTCTGCTCGCCTTGTTTCTTGCCTGCCGGGAACACTTATTCCGATGGCTGGGGCAACAACGCCAAAAAAGCGGAAATTACTCCACCCATATCCTTTTGGTGTCGGATTCCGAAAAGGGTTCCACCGATTGGTCTCAACTCTTTGCCGAATCGGCCAGTGCCGTCCAAGTGGCTCATCTGATGCATCCTGAAAAAAACACCTTGGAGGAATTCATCCACGCCCTGCATGAAAAATCTGCGGGGATCGTCTTATTCGAAATCAAACCGGGTCACTTGCCTTGGGCGACCAAGGCGATTCAGGCCTGTGAGGAAGAAGGGATTGAGGCTTGGCTGAGCACAAGCTTCGCCGGCACCCAGATCGCTCACGCCCATCTCGAGGAGATTCTGGGAAGAAACCTCCTCGTCTTTCGGACGACGCTGGCGGGGACATGGCAGTCGGTCATCAAGGTGATTTTCGATCGCTTCACCAGCACGATCCTGCTGATCCTCTTTTCTCCCGTGTTTGCCCTGATTTGGGTCGCCATCCGGATCGAGTCCCCGGGGTCGGCGATTTTTTGCCAGAAGAGAAGCGGTCGGCATGGGGCCCCTTTCACCATGTACAAATTCCGAACGATGCACAGCAACGCCGAAATGCAGCAGGCGGAGTTGAAGGCCCTGAATGAAATGAGTGGTCCCGTCTTTAAAATCAAAAAGGATCCCCGTATCACGAAAGTCGGCGCCTTTTTGCGCTTCACTTCACTCGACGAATTGCCCCAGCTTTTCAATGTCTGGTTGGGACAAATGAGTCTGGTGGGCCCCCGGCCCTTGCCGACTTATGAAACCCTGGCGATGACCGCCAACGCCCAGCGTCGCCGTCTCAGTGTCTCCCCTGGAATGACCTGCCTATGGCAGATTTCGGGACGCAACGAGGTGAAGGATTTTTCAGACTGGGTCCGGCTGGATCTTGAATACATTGATCGCTGGTCCCTCTGGCTCGATTTCCAAATCCTCCTTCGCACCATTCCTGCCGTCCTTTTTGGCCGGGGTGCCCGCTGATCAGTCTAGGCTCTTAGGGGTTCCATTTTTTGTGGTAGGCTGACGCGCATGCTTCCCCTTCTTCTGGATCGACCTGTGGCGGCTTGGGGTCTCCCCTCGGACCAACCCTACCGTGAAAAACAGATCCGCACCTGGGTGCTTCAGCGCTTTGTTTCCTCGTATGAAGAGATGACCGACCTCTCTGTAACTCTCCGCTCTTCCCTCGCTTCCCGCTTCCGCCTTCGGGCGGCCGAACCTGTCACCATCCAAGGATCTGAGGATACCACCCGGAAATTCCTTTGGAAACTGGGCGACGGCTCCTTTGTCGAATCCGTCCTCATCCCCGCCACCCCCAGCAAGGAAGGAAGCCGTAGCACCCGCCTCACCCTATGCGTCTCCAGCCAGGTTGGATGCGCCTATGGCTGCCGTTTCTGTGCCAGCGGAATCGATGGCTGGCGTCGCAACCTCACTGCGGCGGAAATCATCGGCCAGGTTTTGGAAGCCTCTCGGGTCGCGGGACGGCGCCCCGATAATCTCGTGTTCATGGGCATGGGCGAACCACTGGCCAATCTGCCCAATCTTCTTCCAGCCTTGGAACTTCTCATTTCCCCTCACGGAGTCGGCATGGGGGCCCGTCATGTCACCATCTCGACGAGCGGACTCGCCCCTCAGATCGAGGAACTTGCCCGTCACCCCCTGCAATTCCACCTCGCCCTGTCGCTCCACGCCGCCAGTGATGAAATCCGGGACAAAATCATGCCGGTCAATAAACGTTATCCTCTCGACCGTCTCCTAGCGGCCTGCGACACATTCGTCAAAACCCGGAAAAAACAGATCTTTTTCGAATACATTCTTCTCGCGGGAATCAATGACAGTCCGGAACAGGCCCGTCTGCTCGCCCAACATGCCCGCCGACTTCACTCCAAAGTGAATCTGATTCCCTACAACAAAGTCGAGGGACTCCCCTACGAACGCCCCTCGGAAGAGGCGATTCATCTTTTTTGTCGGACCCTGCTGGCCGCAGGTGTTCGGGCCACCGTCCGCCGCGAAAAAGGTCACGATATCGATGCCGCCTGCGGCCAGTTACGCCTTCGGGAGGAGAGGAAAAATACGGGGACTCCGACCCCCTCCGCCTTCAATGGGATTGAACCGCCTCCTGCCGGCTGATTCCGATAAAATCCAAGAGCAGGCGACCGATCAATCCAATTAAGATCAACAAAAAGAGCCAACGGATGAAGCGGTTCCCCTTCCGAATCGCCATTCGACTGCCGATATAAGCTCCCATCAGATTACAAAGTCCCATGGGTATCGAGTAATGCCACAACACATTTCCATTCCAAGCGAAGTAGAGAACCGGAGATAGGTTGGTGGCGAAATTCACAAACTTCGCATGGGCACTTGCATGGAGAAAATCGAATCGGAACAGACTCACAAAAGCGAAGAGCAGGAAGGTCCCCGTCCCCGGCCCAAAGAAACCGTCGTAAAACCCAAGAACCAACCCCAACAAAATACCTGCCATCCTTTCGTGATGTGTAGCCCAACGAGGATGATGCAGATCCCCCAGATTCTTTTTGAGATAAGTGTGCACGGCTACCGCAATCAACAGGACTAACACCAGCCCCTGAAGGAGTTCGGGTCGAGCTTGGGAAAGAAGCCGCACTGTCCAAGCCCCAAGATAGGCGGCTGCAAAGGCCGTTACCGTAGCTGGCAGGAGCGAACTCCAGCGCATTTTCACCTGCCGGGAGTAATGCCACATGGCCACCCCATTCCCAAAAATGGCGGCCGTCTTATTGGTGCCAAAAGCCGTGGGAATCGAGAGTCCCGGAAGAAAAACCAATACAGCCGGCAGCTGGATTAGTCCGCCACCGCCGACGATCGAATCAAAGAACCCGGCGATCAATGCAGCACCGCAAAGAAACAGGATTTCCATCTTAAATCATGGTAGGGACGGTTGCCCCGAATCGTCTACGCCCACGATTCAGAAATTCATCACCGGTAGGGATGAGTATCCTTACGCGTCCATGCATATGATTCAGTGGAGGATAATCCACATAAACGCCTAGGTTGGGCGTCCCTACCAAAAAACAACCCATCCCTACTGACTTTGATTTACCCTCAACCTTAGAAACCTTTTCGCCTCATCTATCGGAACGCTGGCCGACCGCCTTTCCAAAACCTCTCCACCAACCGTCACAGTCCCAAGATTGATCACACTCACCCCGGCAGAACTCCAACTGGACGGATTGACCAAATCAGTGCTGGTTTCTGGTGTAACACCCACTGTGGGATCATTTGCCCGTACCTGATAGCTCAACACCAACCGCTCATTCTCCACGACTGTTTGAGGAAAGATGGCCGACTTTCCTGCCGAACCTTGGGCCCGACTCCATCCCAACGCATATTCGACCAGTGCCATCCACCCGTCTCCGTCGACATCGCTTGTCGCCAATTCCCCGGGATACGCCACCGCAAACGAAGGGACCGCCACGGTGGCGACCTCTAAAGTCAGAATGGTTGGGTGACTGACTATATTACTCTGGCCAGACTTCACATAATTCACCCCGTTAATCGGTGTGTTGGAAAAACTCAGGCTGGATAACAGATTTCTCGACCAGGACCGATCGGGGTTCCCCAACTCCAACGTGTAGCTGCCATTGTGACTTGCCTGAAGGTTTGAAATACTCAGGGTGGGGTTGGTCTCACCGGAAAGGCTCACCCCCTGCTTCTTCCATTGATAGGTGGTGCCTGGAGCATTGCTGGGGATCACCGGAGCCTGCAGGGTCAGGGTCGCCCCCCCCGCCTTACTGACTTTGGGCGAAAATGTCTCCGTCCCTCCCGCCAACTTCCTCTCCCATTCTTTGATGAAAAATCGTACCGTCAGATCTGTGACTATTGGAATCGCATCAACGGATGCGTAGGCCCCTGAACTGGTGTCAAACTGGTGTCCATAACCGTTGAGAAAATGAAGCTCCGATGGCACTCCTACCGCTATAAGTTGGTTATATAGATCCACCGAGCCGTAGGTTTCGATGGAACCACTTTGAACGGTGTTTCCGTCGTATGTGCCATGAATCATGATGCAAGGCAAATCGGATGAGTTTACCGTGTAAGCTCGAAAACTCGTCTCAGGACCTCCAAAAAGAACTGCGGCAGCCACCATGCCGCTCCGGTTGTAGACGGCGGTGGCATCGGAAGTGACCGAGGAAGCCGGCGTAATGGTGGACATCGGATCGGCCGTGGAAAGCCCTCCCTGATCCCCACTTTCCCTGACTGCAAGCCATGCGGCGACACGCCCCCCGGCCGATCCACCCAGTATAAAGATAGCGTTCGGGTCCCACCCATAGGTTGCGGCATTGGCCCGGACAAACTTTACCGCCTCCAAAGCATCGGCGGCAGCATCCCGCAAAGCTGGCAGTTGGGTGGCATCCGTGGTTCGATCCGCCGTGGCACGAAGCCGATAATCAATCGCCAACGCCTGAAATCCACGGGCCGCCAGTTGGTTCCCCAAGCTGACGATGTACGACTGGGTCCGATCGGCCGAAGAGGCGTTGTATCCTCCCCCATGGATCAGGATGACCACCGGTTGCGAAGTGACGGGTGTATTGGCTCGTCGATACAGGTCGAAGGCTAGGTTGGTGGAGACACCCTTATAGTCGTTGGTCGCCCGAAACGGAATTCCCGGATTGGTGGCGACGGCATAACGGGCCGTCAGATAGTCGGAAGGCGCGGGCAAACTCACCGTCAGGACTTGTGTCTGGTCTGGAGCGGCATCGTAGACGCCGTTCCCCGGTTGGCTGGCGGTGAGGGTGGTGCTTCCGATTTTTTTTATCACCAGCAGATTATTGGAAAACTCGGCAACGGCGGGATCGGACGAAGCATAGCTTACCGGAAGACCGGAGCTGGCCACCGCGCCCGGTGGGAAGGGGTCATCTCCAAACAGGCGGCGACCCAAGGACGGAAACAGGATGGTCTGGTTCGTTCTGCCCACATCCTCGACCATCCCGGTCAGCGCGAAATCCAACGAGGGCAGGCTGTTGGTCGAGGTGATTCGGCCGGTGCTGTTTCCACTTCCGCCCCAACCGATCAGGCGAAAGAACACAGTTTGCCCCGGCAGGATCACCACCGGCTGGTTGGCGATGGTGTTGCTGACCGTGGCGGTGATGTCCGTGTAGGCCGGGCTGGTGGGCGGGTTGGACACCGCGAACGGACCGTAGTTTCGCAGAGGGGACAAAAAGGTGCTGGTGACGCCGGAAGTGCCAGCCAGCAGGTTCCACTTTGCGGGCCCGCTTGGACTCGACTGCAAGGAAAGCCGGGAGATCCCCGTGACCGTGATCTTTTTTCCGGATGCCGCAGTGACCGGAAAACCGAAAAACTGTTCGAGGTTGTTGTTGGCGAACTCGGATCCCCCTCCCGCCCAGGTTCCGCCCCAGCCGCCCGTGCGCGCACTCGGGCTCACGCCAGAACCCAAAGCCATGCTGACCGGACCAACCACCGCGGAAACATTCGTCACCGAAAGGACCGAGGCGGAGGTCGAATTCTCCGGCAAATCCCAGCCGATCAGAACTTCCTGGGCTTGCAAAAGAGGCGTTCCCAAAAAGAGTAAAATCCTGACCCCGGCTAAAAAAGCCTTCATCACCAATAAGTTAGCACAAACTCCGAAATTTGGTAGGGACGACTACCCTTGCGTCCTACTTGATGCGGCCAGTCCCCTGTCTGGCTAGATAGTTGCATTGGTTGGAAAACAAAAAGGTGACCGAAGGATCGGTTCGTCGCTACCTATGCGAAAACCTTGAAGTCCTTCAACGATTCGTCATGGACGCTTGGAGACAACCGCCTCTAGCAAATTTACGGCGTATAGATCACCTTCAGACGCAGGAACTTCCTTGAATCTGTCCCGCGATCCACCGAAAACACCTGCTTTTGGGTTTCTCCAGGAACGGCCCCCGCCTGGTCACCAACAACCGGAACACCCGTGATCGAACTGCTGTTCGGCCAAGTGGTCAGACTGGTGGTCGCTTCGCCTACTATCTGACACTTCGGATCATTGATCCTGACGATCGCTGTGATCGAAAGGGTTGAGGAAGTTGTGCTCACAACCGGTTTGATCACTGAACTACCAGGAGAGGTAGCACCCATGGCATACGCCATGAGATTGGAAATACCGTCCCCGTTATCGTCACTTCCAAGGGCGGATGCGCCGAAGACATCGGTGAATTCGGGTATATTTCCAACGTTGACCGTCACAGTCTGAATCGGACTTGATCCCGTCCCATCCGAGACTTGAATCCCTAATGCGTAAGAAGGACTCACCTCAAAATTAACGATCCCCGCAACTCGGATTTCACCGGAAGAATTGATGAAGAATGCCCCGGACGGATCTCCGGAAACAATTGTCCAACCCGAGAGGGAATCCCCTTCCGGATCTGAGGCCACAACCGTCCCCACCAAAGCTCCACTCGCGCTGTTTTCCGGAACCGAGAAAATCTGCCCAACTGTAATTGAAGGTGCGGTGTTTCCTGAACCGCTGAAGGAGAGCAGTCCCTGGGAATTCACGGAAGCCGTAGCCGAGGGATTGGCTGCATTTTTGATGCTGGCAATTTGTTCCGTGGTGAGATTCGTGGGCAGGTAAGCAACGCTTCCGCTGACTTGGTAATTCGTGAACGTCAGCACGCTATTGGTGACCCAGTTGCTCATTGAGGCAACTCGAAGAACTGCTCCTTGGGTTCCCAAATCAACCGTTCCTGCTATGGGGTTCGTCATTACCAGGATATTGGTCAGAACATTTGTGTTGGTGATGGTGAAGAGATAGTCGGTCGTCGAGTTATCCGCATTGGTATAAGTATAAGTGCTCGTCGTCACCAACTCGTTTGTTACCACAGTGGTGTTCGTTTCGACACTTCCAGAGAGGTTTCCGACTTGATACGTTCCCGCCCCATTCAATCGAAGTATTCCTCCGTTGAGCTGGAGATTTCCATTCGCCGGTAGGGATCGGGTCGTTTCGATTTTGAGAGTTCCTGCTTCGATCCAGGTTGGCCCGGTGTAGGTGTTTGTACCTCTGAAGGTAACCGTGGACGGATTGCTCATTCTGAAATGGCAACCCGGAATGCCGTTGGTGTATGTCGAGTTGGTGCCGTCCACAATCGATCCATTGACCACCACGGGAGAGGTCCCATAGATCACGAGACGGTAGGCGTTGTTGGTGGGACTGGTCGAAAGCTCCACCCGATTCAGAATCACCCCTCCTTGGTTGCTGGGATAGAGTGCTCGATTTCCCCCGGAAACACGGGTGGTGCCGGTGATTTCCAGCGGATGTGATCCGACAATGACGGGACTTCCCGAAAGCCGGACATCATTCGACAGGACAAGGGGCGTCAGGGTTTCGATTTCCACACCAGACTGGTCGATCAAAAACTCCCCTGTGCCGAGCGATCCGTTGTTACCGAGAGCCAGACGCCCTTCGGCTAGGGTTGCCCCCCCCTGAATGAGATTGGCCACGGGCAGCGTCAGCGTTCCGAGCCCAGACTTGTAGAAGCTTCCGTTTGTGGAACCAAGAGACGTCCCCAATGTCGCGTTTGCCCCTCCAGTATCAATCCGGTAGTTCTGCAGATCCCCCGAACTAAAGAGGGACGAGTAATCATTGGTGTTTGCGGGAGTGAGGCCCAGCGTCCCTCCGTTGGTGGTATTCCCGTTGAAGACGATTTGGGTAACCCCTTGGAGGGCGTTTGCATTGCTCAACACCAACATTCCCCCCCTTAACGCCAAGGGCCCGTTGAAATTGTTGCTGCCAGCTAAAACCAGAAAGCGAGTCGCTGAACTGGAGGACAATTGCAGGCTCCCGTTGGTGACCGGTCCGCTGAAATAAGTCGAATTGGAAAGGGTTAAAGTCCGGCTGAGTCCCGTGAGATCAGCCCCACCGCTCAGATAGCTGCTGAATGTACCCAAACCAAATGTAACATCTCCTTGAATTCGCAGGTTGTTGGCAAGAGTCCGATCCACAACATCGTTGGTCAGACCGCAAGATCCGTACTGTCCGAGAGTTGCTCCGTTGGATAGCTGCAAAGTGGCATTTCCAAAATAATTGCACGGCCCCACGATGTTGCTGTATCCCCACCCCAGAATCCCTGTATTTCCAACGATCACGGAGGACAGATTATTCGAGTTTTGGACATAAAGCCCCCCTCCCAATACCTGCAGGGTGTCGATTTGATTCGCCCCACGCAACCGGAGATAACTCGTGCCGTTTTTGCTCAAAATCTTGCCTGATCCCGATGAGATGGATTGATACCAATCGGTAGGCGACAAAACCGTAATCGTGGAGCTGGCCGAAACGGTCGTTGAGGCCCCTGTGACATTGGTGGAAACGTTCATGTCCCCGTTGCTTGTTGCAACCGTGTCTCCCATCGTGAAATCACCCGCAATATCGATCGAGTTAAAAATACTTCGGGCGTTGGTGGAGGAAGAATATATTTTACCTCCCTGCAATGAGAGGGGACCCGTCCCAAACGGCCCCGAAAACAAAGTCACAACCCCGGTGTCTATATTTGTACTGCGGATTCCGCTGTCCTGCATCCGCATCGAACCGCTCTTCAAGACCGTTCCACCCGTAAAGGTGTTCCCTTCATTGATGCTGAGAATACTTGTTCCTTGCTTGGTCAGGGAACCGGAACCAATCAACGTCCCCTGGAACTGATTACTTGCGGTTGCCGTCAGTGTGAGGTTGTAGCTTTGCAGATCCACCTTGGAGCTAGCGGCGGCACTGCTTGCACTCAGGGAGTTGATGGTTTCATTTCCCCCCAGCTTCAGAGTAGTTCCCGGGCTGAACACCACCACAGCCGTATCGGGTAGTCTTTCATTCCCCGCTGTGGCCAATATGCCCCCAGAGAGGCCGATGTTTCCAATGAATGAATTGGATCCGGTCAAGGTTAGGGTCTTGGATCCTGTTTTTACCAAGCCTCCATAACCTGCCAACGAAACGGGAACGATCTGGTCGTTTAGATCCAGCGCAAAGCTGGAACCAGCAGTCGTCAAAATGCCTGTTCCTAAAACTGAAGACTCGTTGACTGATAGGGTTCCAATCGTGTTGGAGAATGTTCCCACGTCCAAAGTGGACCCGCCGGAGATATTCACCACCCCACTCAGTGAGTCGTCGAGCGAAGCCGTAACCCCTCCTGCAGTCAGGTTGATCGTTGTGTAGGTCCCCGGACATCCAAGAACGAGTTTGCCCCCACCTGCATTCACAACCATTGAACTCGTCAGCCTTCCTCCGGTAAGGCTGGTTGTTTGTCCGAAGGGGACATTGTTGCTTAAAAAACCAGCGCTTACGCCTGTATTGGTAATGGCTACCGTGGCACCACTGGTAAACGTTGCATTGTTGTCAGCCAAGAATGCCGATGAGGCACCGGATCCATCCAGCCAATTGGTGGCGGTATAGTTCCACAATCCGGAAGAACCACCATTCCAGTTAAAAGTTTGAATCGGCGCATCAGCAACTGTTCCCAAAACAGTGAAATCAGGAGCCGTCAAATTCCCCATAATTCGTCCCGTACCCCCTGTTGAGTACCATCCTTCGTAACCGACAAGCCGAAAGTAAGCAGTGCGACCAGAACCCACAACAACATTGCTCGCCGCCAATGCAGTCGAAAATGGAGCGACTAAACTATTTGTATAACCTAAGCCATTCGAAGCAGCTCTTCCGACTCCAGAAGCCCAAGTCGCAGTTGTTGTATAAGTTGAAAAAGTTGGGTTGGTGCTATACAGGAGCGCCCAATTTCCCGGGCCGGCACCCGAAGCCATTACAGAAAGAGATCCTACCCCATTGATCGTTAAGACTTTTCCCGGTTGGGCACTAATTGCAAAATTGAAACACTTATTGTTAGTATTCGCCCATTCAAGGCTTTGTTGTGCGATACTTGTGTTGTTCGAACTCCCCCAACTCGTTCCACCCCATCCATAGGTAACGTTTCCTACGGCAATACCACTACCTAGGCTAATCGTTGCCCCAGAAGCCACGCCATTCGCATTCGTAATAGCAACAACAGAGGTCGGAGTGCTGGAACTGTTTGGGGCGGCGGAAGTGGGAATATCCCAACCCACCAAAATTTCAGCCGAAGCAGAAAAGGAGATTCCCATCGCAATTGCACAAAACACAGCCTGATGATTAAGGATAGGTTTCATTAGAGTTATGCTCCTTTGGAATAAACACTCAGCATTTTCCCCACAAATCGGGACTGCATGGTAACAATTGCCACATAGACAAATTAAGCAAAGATTGTTGTTTTTTCAATAGCCTAATTTTAAAGCGCCTCAATAACCGTAAATAGCTAATATATAGTTTATTATAGATATACGCGGGCGACCTACCCCTTGTAGCATCACCCAATATTCAAAGATTTATCATGGAGCGGTTCGACTGGAGGATCGGTCGCCCTACCCTACCCCGCCAACGGGATATCGGTCATCAAACGAACCCCCGCCGGAGACTTCAACAACCTCGGAATGGCATTGATCAACGCCGCCACGGTTGCACTGTCCCCCGCCACCCCGCCATTCAGCACCGCTTCGACCGGAGGATCACTCTCCAACCTCACCAAATCGTGCGGATCCCTCGCATCCAGATACATCTTCAAATCCAGATGAATCGAATGTCCTTCCTTCGACTCCGCCCTCACCACCTGATGTAGTCCGCAGGTCAGACCCTCCTTGACGGAAAAATACTGGGTCTTGATGTCGTGATCCGCGATGACCGGTTCGAGTGTCTCAGTCACCTTCCCCATCTTCCATCCGAACGAGTGAGCAATCAGTAGCAGCGACTCCTGAAACCCCGCATGCCCCGCCTTCCCCTCACTCCACAACCTCTTAAACTCCGACGGCTCCAACCCGCTCCCGATCTTCTTCTGTAACGGTTGTCTCCGGGTGGACGCATTCACCAACCGCTCCCCGTAGACCGAACGGACGCTCCGACACACCCCGCTGAGACAAACAGGAAGAAGATCCAATACAAAACCGGGATTCACCCCTGTGCCCAAAATCCGCCCACCGCTCTTGCGACAAAGCTTGTCGATCGCCACCGTCTCCTTGGGGGCCCGGTGGGCCGGAAAGAGTAGTTCCTCACACGACGAAACCACCGCTAGCCCCTTCTGAAGCACCGGCTTGCACTGCTCAAAAGTAATCTTGGCTCGGGACCCAGCCGTGTGGACGATGACATCCGGCTTCACCTTCTTCCACATTTCATCAAAGGTTGGATAAACTTTGGCTGATTTCAGCCCCGGTAGGCCGCACACACACCCCACCAGCTTTCCGGACAAAGTGGGCTCAATGTCGACCGCCCCGACGATTTCAAAATTCTTCCGTTCTGCCAGGAGACGGATACTGCTCTGCCCAATGGGGCCGAGACCGAATTGTGCAATCTTGATTTTGCGACTCACAAGGGGATGATTATTTATGACTTTAGACCCCCGACAAAGCTTAAAATCGATCTTCTCCGCTGTTTTTCTTTTTTCTTTTTTCTGCCCCGCTCTTTTTTCCGCCCAAAAAGCCGAGTCCACCGGCGGGGTGGTCGTTTCGGGAAGTCCGCAATCCACCGAGGCTGGAATCCGCATCTTGAAACAGGGGGGCACAGCCGCCGATGCCGCCGTCGCCGTCTCCCTCACCCTCGGCGTAACGGAACCCTTCAACTCCGGACTCGGAGGGAAACTGGTCGTCCTCTACTACGACGCCTCGAACGGAAAAGTTTTCTACATTGATGCCATCGAAACCGCCCCGGCCGGCATGTCAGTCGAGGCGATGCGCGCCCTGCCTTCCTCCGACCGTTCCCGCGGCTGGCACAGCGCCGCCGTTCCCGGATGTGCCGCAGGCCTGGAACTAATGCAAAAAAAGTGGGGCAAACTTTCCTGGAAAGAACTCGTAAAACCGGCCGTTGGATATGCCCGGGACGGTTTCCCCTTGGCCGACAAACAGATCGTTGAGTTCGGAAACAAGTTCGACCTCGTCACCAAGGATCCGGAAGCCGCAAAAATCTATTATCCGGGAGGAAAAGTGCCGGAGAAGGACGCCATCCTGAAAAATCCGGATCTGGCCAAAACCATGGAATCGATGGGCGAGAACGGCCCGCAGGAGTTTTACCAGGGAGGAATCGCCGACAAACTCGTCTCCGCCTCCAAGAAAGGCGGCGGCTCCTTTGCAAAGGAGGATTTTAAAAACTACCGCCCCCGCGAATTCGCCCCACTGGAACAAGATTACAAATTCTACCACATCTACGCCGGGGCCCCGCCAATTTCCGGTGGTGCCACCGTCCTACTCACGCTGAAATCCCTCGAGGCCAAGGACTGGTCGAACACCATCTCCATGAGCCTCGCTAGGATCGAACAGGTCGCCCGGGCATGGCAAAAGATCTACCCGATCGTCTCCTCAAACTTCGGCGACACTCCGGATCGCGCCGAGCGGATCCAAAAAGTCTTCTCCAAGGAAAGCCTCTCCACTCTTGCCAAAAGTGTCCTTGAAACATCAACCTCGGGCAGTGCAACGGAAACGGATGAGAGCCCGGAAAACGCCGATACGACTCACTTCATCGTGATGGACAAGGCGGGCAACATTGTCTGCGCCACCCAGTCCCTCAGCCTCCACTGGGGAGCCGCCGTCGTTGCCCCTGGGACAGGCATTCTCCTCAATAACAGCCTCTCGAATTTTGGGTTTGGGACGAAGAAATATGTGAACTCGGCCGAGCCCGGAAAACGTCCCCGAAGCACGATGGCACCCGTCATCGTCATGGAAAAAGGCAAACCGGTGATCGCTCTCGGATCCCCCGCCTCAGACCGAATTCCCACGGGTGTTTACCAGGTCCTCAGCAACCTGATTGATTTTTCCATGGATCCAATCGCCGCCATCGATCAGCCCCGCTTCCACCTCAACCAGGCCAAAAGTCCTTCCGAGCCGAAGAATGCCTTGGAACTGGAAGAAGGATTTGATCCCACCTTGGCCGAGGAGCTGAAGAAAAACTGGAAGACAAGTTTCAAACAAAAGAACCAGTACTTCTTCGGAAGCGTGAACGTGGTCCGCATACTACCGGACGGAAAACGCGAGGCCTTTGCCGATGAGCGACGGACTAATGTGGCTGCCGGGGAGTAACTCCTCTACCGTGCGACTCCTTCTTCCCTTCCTTATGGCAACATCGATTGCCTCGGTTCGAGCGACGGAAGGATTCGTAGCCTCCGCTCAGCCTCTCGCCACGCAAGCTGGTCTGGATGCCCTCAAAAACGGGGGCAATGCCATCGATGCCGCAGCAGCTGTCGCCCTCACACTCGGCGTAGTGGACGGTCACAACTCGGGCATCGGTGGAGGCTGTTTTTTTCTCGCCCGGTTGGCCGAGGGGACATTCATCGCCTTAGACGGAAGGGAAACCGCCCCGGCCAAGGCGACCCGCGACATGTACCTGAAGGATGGAAAGCCGGTGGAGGATCTGAGCAAGACCGGGCCCCTTGCCTCGGCCACCCCTGGCGCACTAGCGGTCTATGAGGAAGCCGTACGCAAACACGGAAAGCTTCCTTTTTCAAAGGCTTTCGAAGCCGGCATTCGGCATGCTGAGACGGGTTTTCCCATCGATCGGGTGTATGCCAAGAAGTTGGCGGGTCAGGCCACCAACCTCGCGCTCTTTCCCGCATCCAAAGCCATCTTCCTCAAAGCAAATGGCTCGCCCTATCTGGAGGGAGAACCAATTGTGCAGAAGGACCTGGCAGAAAGTTATCGAGGTATCGCCAAGAACGGGAAGGACTGGTTTTACCGGAACTCGTTTCCAAAGACCGTAGAGAAATACATGAAGGCCAACGGAGGCATTCTCACAGCCAAAGATCTCAAGGAGTATAAGGTCAAGGAACGAACTCCCCTCACATCCTCTTACCGGGGTTTTACCATTCTGGGCTTCCCTCCTCCCAGCTCGGGCGGAGTTCATGTGGCGCAGATGTTGAACATTCTGGAAGCAATGGGGACCAAGATGCCCAAACCGGGCACTCCCGAATTCATCCATCGGATGACCGAGGTGATGAAGCTGGCCTTTGCCGACCGCGCCTACTGGCTGGGAGATCCGGCCTTTGTGAACGTTCCTCGGGGTCTGACCAACGCGGTTTACGCCAAGGAGTTGGCCTCAAAGGTTGACTCAAAAAAAGCAATGCCGGTGGACCACGGCAACCCGCCCGATTGCCAGAACAACTGCTTTGAAAAACACACCACCCACTTCTGCGTGGCCGACGCCGAAGGGAATTGGGTCTCGTGTACGGCCACGGTGAACACGGCCTTCGGCTCTAAAGTGGTGATCCCTGGAACGGGTATTTTGATGAACAACCAGATGGACGACTTTGCCGTGGCTCCCGGTGTACCCAATCATTTCAAACTGGTCGGAGGGGAAGCGAATGCCATCGCCCCCGGAAAGCGGCCCCTTTCCAGCATGACCCCCACTCTTGTGATGAAGGATGACGAGGTGGTGATGGCGATTGGAGCCGCAGGTGGTCCGACGATCATTTCCCAGGTTCTATTGGGCTTGAGCTACGTGCTGGATGCGAAGATGAAGCCTGCGGAAGTGGTGGCACAGCCTCGCTTCCATCACCAGTGGTCGCCCGATCAGATTCGGGTGGAAAAATCGATTTCCGCGGAAATACGCGAGAAACTGATATCGATGGGGCATTCGATCGATGGCGCGGAAGATTTTGGAACAAGCCAGATCCTGATTCGGAGTCCGGACGGATCGTTTTCGGGTGCAACCGATCCAAGATGTGCGGGTCAGGCCGCAGGTACGCGGTAAATTTTCAAACCGGTATGGCGGGCTGTCCCTAGCCCGCCTCGCATAACGTCCAAACTTCCAACGCCCATCGAGGCGACCGCAGGATCGGTCGTCCTACCAAAAAAACTCAAGCCTTCCGACGCAATGTCCGCAGACCCAGCAGACCGGCAAGACCGAACATCAACAGTGCCGGAGTAGAGGGCTCGGGAACGGCGTTGTAATTCAGCACCAAATCGCTACCTGCCTGACTAATGAAGAAGGTTGCATTTGCACGTGCGGCAGATAAGGAGGCTCCGCTTGCATCATTGTAAGCAAGATTGGACAAGGCAAGATTTTGAGCTCCGCTAGTGGAAGCCGCAACCGAGAAGATGACCCAGCTTCTCTGCGAATCCCAGAAAGTGTCGGCCCAGTTAACCAAGGATCCACCCGCCGTGGTGCCGAAGTCCAGGGTGACTCCGTTGGAGCCGCCGAAGAGCAGGTTTCCGCCCACCACAACCTGGTCAAAGGCGATGGGGGAGTTCACTTCTGTGTTGGCCCACAGTTCCCACACCATATTCGCGCCGGTGTTGAGGGTGAGGTCGGAACCGAAGGTCAGCACGCCCGGGGAGTTGCCGGGACGGAGGAGGGATCCGGTTTCCATCGTGGTGGCACCGGAGATGCTTCCCGAGCCTCCTAGGCTTGCGCCGGTTCCGACGCTGACCGCCCCAGAGCCCGTGGCCGAGCCGTTGGTGTTGTTGACGAGGAGGGTGCCGCCGTTGACCGTGGTCCCCCCGCTGTAGGTGTTCGCCGCCGTCAGGTTGAGGGAGCGGGTGGCGTTGGTGGAGACCACCGTGAGACCTCCATTGCTGACCACACCACTGACTTCCGTGGTGTTCGCAAGGGTCAACGCACGGTTGCCGCCATTTAGATCCACATTGCCGCTCAAATAGTTAGCGTAGGTGCCCGTTCCCAGAGCCACATTCCCCTGAAGGCTAAGGTTGTTGGCAACGGTCCGATCCGCGGTGGTTCCAGCTATGGCGGCCGACTGACCGAAGGAGGTTCCATCGGCAAGGGTCACCGTCCCGAGGCCGAGAGCATTTTTATTTCCAAAACCGAGAATCCCCTGCTGCACCGTCACGCCAGCGATGTTGTTGGAATTTAGGAGCTCCAAGGTGGCCACACCCGTCTTGGTGATCGAGAAAGCCGAACCATCAATCGCTTGATACCACTGGAGGTTACCCACAGTGTTAAGGGTGGAATTTTTCGAGAGGACCGTGCTGCCCCCGGCATTAGTCGAGATGAGGATCCGGCCGACTTCCCCGGCTGCCCCGGAAGTGAAACCTCCATTCAGATTCACGCTATTGTAGAGGGTCCGGCCGGTAGTGGTGCCAAGATCGGTACCGGCGGAGGAAGATTGGATCGTTCCACCTTCCAACGTGAGGACACCCTTCCCCAAGGCATGGGTCTGCATCTGGTTATTGGTATCCAAAGCCCCGTTGCCAATTACGCGCACATTTCCTTCCTTGAGAACAAACCCGCCAGTCCAGGAGTTGTTGGTGCCGAAAGTCTGGGTCCCGGAACCGAGCTTGGTGACAACTCCACTTCCGGTGAGGTTACCACTGAAACTATTGCTCGAGACATTGTAACCGATCGTCAGGTTATTGGCACCGATATCGATGGAGGAAGAGGATGCAGCCGAGTTTAAAGCTCCCACGGATTCATTGCCTCCCAGCCGGATGGTGGTACCCGTGCTTGGGGCAAGCACGGCGGAGTTGTGGATTCGCTCACTGCTGGAGGTTCGCAAAACGCCACCACTCACCGTGAGGGTGCCACTGAACTGATTATCTCCATCCAAAACCAGTTCTCCGGCACCCGTTTTCGTGAAATTGGCACCACTCCCACCCAAGGAGGCGGAGACGGTGTTGGTTCCCGTGCTGACGGCCACCGCAAAGGAGGTTCCGTTGAGAACACCGTTTCCGCTGGCGGTGGTGTCCGTCAGGGAGACGGCCCCGGCAGTATTGGTGGTCGATCCCAGATCGAGCGTCGTGCCCGCCGACATGGTCAGGGCTCCATTCAACACGCCCGTGGCCCCGGTTTTCAGGGTACCGCCGGTGACCGCTACTCCATTCGTGAAGACGTTGGCCGAGGTGTTGGCAAGCTCGAGGACAGAAGCCCCACTCTTGTTGATTCCAGCCGCATTGAAGCCCGCTCCCTTGATCAATGTGTTGGTGGATCCGGAGACATTAACCGCTCCGGCGGTCACGCCGCCCGCGCCGACGGTCAACGTACCGCCGGAGACATTGGCCTCTTTGCCATCCACCCAATTCCCGTTGTCCCATCCCCCCGAACCCGTGGCCCAGGTGCCCGATCCTCCGTTCCAACCGTAAGGTGCGTTCAGGGATGTGAGGAAACCGGTCAGGGAGAGGTCTTGGCTCCCAGTTCCGGAGAAGCGCAAAGTTCCCCCCGATGCGTTGGTGTTCCCTTGAAATGCAGCGAGCCGGAAAGTGATCGCCTGCCCCTCGCCAACCGACAAGGGAGTCGTGGCCCAAGAGCTACCCAAGCTGGTTAAGGATGTGCCTGCCCCTGCGGTGGCGGTAACTCCCGAAGAACTACTCGCGGGCCCTTGTCCGGCCAATGTGTAGGCGCCGCCGGCGATACTATAGTAAAGCCCGATGGAATTATTCGTGTTGCCGGCACCGGAATTCGAACGAAACATCGACATGGCACCGATTCCATCGAGCGAAAGGCTGTAACCGGTGGCCACACTCACCGACCACTGGAAAAAATCACCCGCTGCAAGGGCTTGATCCAAAGTTTTCACTACATTCCATCCGGAAAAGTTTTCTCCTCCCCACCCGCTAGATGAGGTTGAAGCTGTCGCAGTTAAACCTGAACCAAGGGTGATCGCACTCCCACTCAAACCGGTTGAGGCAGTTACGACACCTGTACTGGTGCCAGTGGCTGAGGCGCCAGTGGGGATGTCCCAACTAATCAGAACACTGCCTGCAAACGAACCATGAAACGCCAGCACAAGGGATGAAAGAATAGTGGCGATGGTTTTTTTCATGGTGTTGCCTCCATAGACCGAAGTGGACAAAAGTTTGTTCAACTTT
>Ga0214917_10001825_pt1 | contig 26964 bp, 25 predicted proteins | sample LL_1208_BB_MetaG_FD_177983 | JGI IMG/M metagenome (GOLD analysis project Ga0214917, IMG submission 177983) | Freshwater microbial communities from Lake Lanier, Atlanta, Georgia, United States - LL_1208_BB | ecosystem: Environmental > Aquatic > Freshwater > Lake | place: USA: Georgia | collected... | reverse complement strand
AGTAGCAATAACTCCTGATAGATAATAGATACATACAGCGTATTAGCCTCATTAGATTGAGCGTGGGAGCCTCAATCGTTAATCAGCTTGAGCTCAGTTTAGTAGACACTGGGTGCTTCTTTGTCGCAATAAGTATCCGTTTAGACTCAATGTTTTGTCGAAAAGCCGCAATAACTGCTTCTTCTTTTTAGTTCGGTAAATCAATATAATCTTAGAATGGAATCCCCAGAATATTTAATCGACCCTGAGATCAGAACGCTTCTGCACCGTATTAGTAATGATCGCGACCAAGAATTAGTTAATCGACTAGTGCCTGACAATTTAAAGGGTTTATTAAGGGAGCTACCTTCGTTACCCTCTCAGCATGCAATTTTATTAGGCTGGGCCTCGGAATTGCCAATATTGGTTAAAATGAATAACCTGCCAAGATCGCAGCAACCTCATTCAGATGATCCGGATTTTTGGGATGTTTGGACGGGCATGGACTCAAATGGCAATCCAGTTGATAGGCCATCGGATTGGAAACGGATTGCTGATGATTGGCAAGAAAAAACGTCATGAATAAAAACTATTTCTAAACTTTTTCATCTACAATCCGCCCAGAACTAACATCGTAGAAAGCCTGAGTGATAGTGCCAGACTTAATCCGCTCCACTGCCTCATCAATAATAAATAAGGGCACCAAATACCATTCTCTCGGAACTATCGGTTTACCGAATCGATCTTTAATTTCAATATCCAAACGGGCGGGCTCAAAAAACTTGTGAATCAAATTTTCAAGCTTGACTCGGTTGATATTAGAGAGTTTGTAGGTGGCGACAATTTCGACATCTGCCATTAAAAATGTGTGGTCGTTTTTGGCGTCGGCGATTCTCTTTTCTACATCCCCTCCTGTAACCCCAATTTTGTGTAATATCTCGTAATGTTTCTTTATCTCTGGATATTCAGATTTGCTCCGAAGTACATAAATGAGACCACTTTCGATATCCCCGTCTTCATTTTCATCAGAAAATAGAGGTCCAACGTCCCGAGTGGTAATTCTCCGACTTGTCTCATCTTTGTAAAGGGCACGTTGGAGCGAGGTCCGCAGTAGATTGCTTTCGGTTCCATTATCAAAAATGACCCTAAGCCTTGCATCTTTGCGGTCATGATCGTTCGAATATTCATCCCCAATCTCAGCAATATATAACGTTTGCCCGAACAAAATAAAAAACTGTCCCAATTCAATTTGGGTTTTATTTTCACATGTTTTAATTTCTTTGAGGCCACGGTTTAGGTCATCTTGTACCGATAAAAATAACGGCTTATATTGATCAAAGTCCTTGCATGGCACTCGTTGTGCGATTTCATCAGACACTTTTCGGTCTAATCTAGATTTAACATGGGTTAATTGAGTCAAATCATGGTTCGAATTGGTTCCCCCTCCCAACTCCGAGAGTAATTCTTCATCATCAATTTCGTTGGAAATTTCATTCCAAATAAGGTCACTATCTGCCAATAACCCGTTTGTATCAAAGTCTTTCAAAACGGTTCGACATTCTTCTGACGCTCGAATTTTATCTAATCGAACAGCATATAGCCGTTCAAAAATATCATTGTCTTCACCGTGCTGGGGTATTCGCCCATTTTCTTCTATAAAGCGGATGATATCTTCAAACCCAGCAATAATGCGTTCTTCACGAGGGGTTCGAGATACTTCTTTTTTTGGAGATGCAAAGCCATCTAGCTCAGCACGCAAATCATCTAGATCATGAGTCATAGCGGCCCTCATCTTTGTATCGCACAAAAGCAGCGGCACCTTCCGCCAACTTTTGTTCCCAGGGATCCTGTGCGGTTAATGCCGGTAGTCGTCTTCGGTCCTTTTTGAATCTTACGGCTCGAATCGCATATTCCTTCGCCTCTTCAGGGGACATCGTCGTTTTCTTTCCCGCAATAATAGTTGCCACTTGTTTTAACGTGTTTTCATTCATTGCCTTTGCAAGAATGGCGTACGCCTCCCCAAAGGGATTGATATGGTCGATCAAGTCGATATTAAGCTCCCGCACATCCATCGCAAATTTACGCACGCCATCAATGAGGGCCGTATTTTTCCCGATTTCGGTAAAATCACCAGCATTTGAGAATTTTTTTGCTTGCTGGGTTAAGACCAGTGCTGCGATGGCATGTTGTCTCACGGATTCTTGGTCTTCTGGATCCAACTCGGGATACTTGTCTCGAATTATTTTACCCATGCGCGCCTGTGTTAATTCTTCGGGAATCATTTCTTCATCAAAAAGACCGCGCTCAATGCTTGTTTTATCCTGTACAAAAGCGGCGACCACCTCATTGAGATCTTCTTGACATATACGAGTAGCTTCTTTGCTTTTTGGCTCAACCAATCCTTTGATCTCTATCTGAAATTGACCGGTTTTTTCGTTAAAGCCAATATTTGTTTTTTCTGGATCATAGCCACCCTCACCATAATCGTATCCATCAATGGGTTCATTGTTGGGACCTTTGACACTGAAATTAAATTTCGGCGCTAGTACCTGCTCCATAAGCAAGCTGGCCGCAATCGCTTTCAAAGTGTCATTCACAGCATCAACAACCGTTTCTTCAGATGCATCCGGCTCTGCGATCAGGTTTGTAAAGCGAGATCTGGTTTTGCCTTCCGCATCCCGGGTCGCACGACCAATAATTTGGATGATTTCAGTTAGACTAGACCGGTACCCAACAGTCAAAGCATGCTCGCACCAAATCCAATCAAATCCTTCTTTTGCCATCCCAAGAGCAATAATAATATCAACATTGTCTCGATTGTATTTTTGATCGGGGTCTTTTAATGCCCTAGAAACGGTGTCTCGTTTATTGGGATCTGGATCCACCAAATCGGCAATTCGCAACAATTTCCCAGATGGTGTTTTGACGATATAAAACCCAGTTTCGGGATCGGACCCTTGCCATTCGCCCAATTCATGGATGATATGGTCCACCTCTTTAATTTTATCCTTGGTACTTTCTCTGGAATTAACATTTGGAATATGGATGATCGTTTTTTCAGTGGGATTGATCACGTTTAGAATCTCGTCTGAATAAGCACCGGCGTAAAAATAGTAGCCAATATCCAACTGCTTTAAAAAACGATATCCGTTTAGTTGTTCGTAGTAGGTATATGTCACAGTTTCAAACCGAGACTCATCAATTGCTGCCATTACTGCAACTGCATCACCTCTAAAATAAGAACCCGTCATTGCCACAATATGAACCCGATCACGGGCCATAAATTGACCTAAATGAGTCCCCAACCGGTTGTCGGGATTGGCGCTAACATGATGCACCTCATCGATTGCCAACATACAGTCATCAAAGGCATCCACTCCGAAACGATCCACCGCAAATCGAAATGTTGCGTGCGTGCAAACCAAAACCTGATCTTCACTATCCAGAAAAGCCCTGACTGCGTTAACTTTTCCGCCATTGTCATCCCCTGGAGCGTTGCAGAGGTTCCACTTTGGGTTAACCCTCCAGTCATAATAAAAGCCAAATTGGGATAGCGGTTCGTCGTTAAAGCTTGCGCCAATGGATTTTTCCGGGACGGCTATCATCACTTTTTTGATGCCTTGATTATGTAATTTATCCAAGGCAATAAACATCAACGCACGGCTTTTTCCGGAAGCGGGGGGCGATTTAATGAGTAGATATTGTTCGCCACGCTTTTCGTAGGCACGCTCTTGCATCACTCGCATTCCCAATTCGTTGGGTTTCGTCGAATTGCCGTTTTGCGCGTAGGTTACAGATACTGAGGGGATCAGTTTTGAGTTATTCATGGGTTTAAGTTATCCGTCTTTGTCCTGATTGGGTTCGTTTAAATACACTGATTCAGTCGTTTTTTTAAGGGATTTCATAAAATCTTTGTTCTTGAGTGCTTCCAGCTGACGTGTTGCCATATCTTTAAGCTTGTTGAATCGAGCTTCTTTTTCTAATCCATCCCGAATCATTTCGGAATTCAGTGATTCTGCGTTTGCTAACACATTAAGTTCATTGATACTTGCTGAATCACGGATATTTTCACCGGCTTTAATGCGTTCGGGGTTTGCATCTCGCCATTCTTTGGCGGTACATCCAAAAATAGCCACATTAATCAAATCTGCTTCTTCTGCGTATTCAAGGTTTTTATTCCAAAATCTTTTGGAATTGGGAATGATGTGTTCTTTTACCGCATCAGTGTGAAGTGCATAGTTTGCTTTACTGAGTACCCGCTTAACGTTCCATTCCAGGTTATATTGGTTGGTCTCGATTTCCTTGAGGCGCTGGTATTCTTTGATTAAATAGAGCTTAAACGCAGGGCTAATCCAGCTGCCAAATTCAAAAGCTATATCGCGATGGGCGTATGTGCCGCCGTTACGCCCAGCCTTAGAGATCATACCTTTGGCATTTGTTGCATTAACCCATTTTTGGGGAGTTAGATTAAAGCTATTAAGGCCCGCCTCTTTTCTAAAGGTGTCGAATTCGACACCTTTAAAATCCGGATTATGCATGGTTTCCCAAAGACCTAAAAATTCAACGGTTTCACGCGTGCGCATCCAGTTTCGAATATGGTCGGTGCCTTCTTCGCCTCGCGCCATATCAGTAAGGCAAATGTAGTCTTCGCCATCGATGGTGTGAATAGAAATAGGGCTATCTTGTACTGTGATGGTTCGTTTTTTTTTGAAAAAGATCATTTGGGGTTTCTCCTGGACGTGTTAATTGTTGCGATTTGTTTAATTTTCAATATGTCATCATGCACAAGGCTTTGGCTCCCCTGACCGTCATCCTGCGCAAGGCTTTGCGTCGTCGCAGGATCTATTGCAGAAGTGGATTCTGCGACTCCGCGCAGAATGACTGCGGATGAAGGCGAATTCATAACGGTACTCATTTCCCACCCTTTTGCGTCATCTTTGTATACAGATCAAACAACTTCTCCAATCGCTCGGTATCGTTTTTGAACCTGCGTCCAATGTAGATACGCTCCAACACTTCGTCGTTACGGTCATGTGCCTGGCGGAGGTTTTCTGGCATGGTTTTGGGATCATAAAGGTCGGCAATGGTGGCGGGGAAATGGGCTTCCCGTGCTAGAAGGATATCTTCGGCACAGCGGGTTAGGTCTGATTTGTTTTTTTCGGTTAGGGTTGGAACGGGGAAGGTGTTCCAACCAAGGGTATTAGTATAGGAGTAATCCGTCCGCATTCGCGCACAGACAGTCCCAACCCAAGCCAAATTCATTCGCGAGCAAATTATTCCAAGAAGCCACAATTCATTTCCGGGCAAAGTAAACGCCTTATTTGACACAACGGTTCCAGGGGGTAAGACCCCTGCGGGTAAATATGGACGATTCTCTGAACTTATTACAGGAATACAAATTACAGGATGCTTTGTTATGGGCTTTCTCTCATCAAAACGGTGTGGCCAGTTAGCTGCTCTTACCGTAGAATCCTTTCTGCTCTCTAATCGGAACTTACGAACTCGCTCAACTCGTTCTTTTATTAGTGGTATTTCAAGGGCACGCTTAACGTCCTCATCCTCAATCCAAATGCAGTAACGAAGACTTCCTGATATCAACTCTTTTGATCCAATAAATGGACGAATAAATTTATTAGTATCCTCGTTATTTAGGCCTAGATCTGCAAGTTCACCAAATTCTAAAATTAAATTTCCACCATCAGTTGGACCATTTCCCCTGGCCATTTCCGGTAGACTGGCTAAAGATTTTGAAGAGGGGTAGATAATGACACTTGAACCTGGAATAAGATAGGGGTTGATATGCTCAGTTTCTTTAACGGTCAAAGTTCCATCCGCGGCCATGGATGCCAGAAAGCGGCTTGCTCCAGCTTGCTTTGATATACCTACAATTACAACGGTTACACCAGCGTTATGAGTCGCCAAGTTAGCCCATTTAAACGAGGTATGTGCAAAAGTGATTTCATGCCCAGTTTGAAATATAAGAGGCCAAAGATAGGGAACTTGCTGCCCTTGGCAGATAGAATTTGTTGCTACAAACGCAGCTACTGCGTTTGTACTCATTCCAAAGTCAGCTGCCTTCATGAACCATCCAGATATATAATCAAGAGATTTCCAATTATTTGTTCTATCTGAAAAAATAGCTTCCAAATCAGACTTATTTTGGTCTGTTTGCCACTTAGAACCCAAATACGGCGGATTCCCACAAATATAAGTTTCGCCACCATCATTCTGAAAATCAATCTCAGATTGATCCACCGGCGTATCAAACAAGCCTGTACCTTTAATCTTTACAGCAGTCCCAGTTGGGGGACATACCGACAACCAATCCAGGCGTAACGCATTACCACAAACAATCCAGTTTTGTTTATTGAGAGGCAAAAACTCCGCCAATGCCAATTTCTCTCCGCGATAGGCAACATCGCATTGGTATTCGGCAATAATGAGTGCTAAACGGGCAATTTCCGCCGAAAAATCCCTGATCTCAATCCCTCGAAAGTTGGTCAGCGGGATTTCAGAATGACGTTCAAGTTCTTTTCGGCGGCGGTTGATCTCAGCCTCGATCTCACGCATCTGTTTGTAAGCAATCACCAGAAAATTACCTGATCCACAGGCCGGATCAAATACACGAATTTTTGCCATACGGTTTCGGAGATTGAGTAACTTTCTGGGGTTCTCGCCCGCATTTACCAATTGATCCCGTAGGTCATCCAAAAATAACGGATTTAGTACTTTGAGAATGTTCGGCACACTGGTGTAATGCATACCAAGCGCACCACGTTCGTCATCATCTGCTACGGCCTGGATCATCGAGCCAAAAATATCTGGGTTGATCTGTTTCCAATCCAACCGTCCTACATTAAGCAAATAAGACCGGGCGATCTTACTGAACTTTGGCACATCAACACCATCTGAAAAAAGCCCCCCGTTTACATAAGGAAAGGTATTCGCCCAGCTTTTAATCCCAGCGGCTGCCCGATACCGATTATCGAGATTTCCGTCGTGACGCGTGGGTACATTCATCGCTCGAAATATCTCGGAAATGATCTCATGCGTATCCGATGCGTCACTTGCACTCATCTGCTCAACCGTGGAGGTGAACAACCCTTCACCATGAAAAATCTGGGTATCTTCGGCAAAAAAGCAAAAAATCAACCTCGCCATAAAATGGTTCATGTCATGACGGCGTTCTTCTGTGCCCCAATCGGGATTGTGCTTTAACAGCTCCACATACAAGCGATTCAAGCGACTGGTTGCACGGATATCAACGGAGCTTTCTCGTATTTGTTTGACTGTACTAATCCCTGCCAATGGCAGAAAAAAACCAAAATGATTGGGGAAGTCTCGGTATGCGCATGCGACGGTTTCGCCACTAGTAAGGTCTTCGGCAATAAACTCATCGCCGTCGGTTGCGAGTATGAATTTCGACTTCTGACGTAGGGTCGCGGGGCTTTTACGTAGGGTATCTAAGGTTGCTTGGGTTTTTCCAATATCACAAACGGCCAAATGAATATTGTTGTATTGTAATACACCGTTTTGGACATCGGATTTATTGGATGCGCCACTTTTGAGTTTTTGAATGGTTGTGGCCTTGTTGCCAAATGCCTCTAAGAACCGATACGGGAAGGTATCCTTATCAAAAGGTTCATCGGCTAACGCGGATATGGCTTCTTCGATTTCAACAGCATTCAATGGTGGACCTCGTTTACGACAATTTAAAGAATTATTTTACTTCAAATCGATCGGATTTGTCTTTTTGGGTTTCTGTGAAATTTGAGGTATTGCCGCACTCATGGAATTCGATTTGGAATAGTCACTTTTTAACTCATTACGTCACAATTACCCGTAATGGATTTCGAGTCGGGGGAGAGTCGGAAGAGCCTGGAGCGGAACGGTCACTGGACGCCGAAACGGTGACTTGTTGGGATAATGGTGAAGAAAAGGAGTGGCCTTGGCGTTCCGCTGTGTGTGAGCCACGGAGATGGAGGCCAGAGCGAGAGCGGTTGGCTGGAATTGGAAGTGGCGAGGACGTCGCTTCGGGGGAATCTAACGCAATCACGAGCCGTTTGTTGTGAACATCTAGAACTTCAGCTGTCGCGTGGATTGGGGTTTTGGTGCTGGTCCAGATGCCATCGAATTCCACGAACGTGCGCGTAGTAGACGATTTGAACTCTTGAATCGCGGCTTCGGGAGTGGCGAGCATCCATCGAAATGCGGTCATGGGGCCATATCGTGAGAGTGGGAATGCCAAAACGAGAAGGACGATGCCCAGGGTTGCAACGGAGATTTCGCCCTTCGAGGCGGTTTCCACTTGGAGCTTGTCTTTGAAAAGAACGTGACGATTCGGGTTTGGCCACAGGAGTTCAACACCGCGTGGGGTGAGCATGTCCAGAATAATGTGGGAGCCGTAGCCGAGCGAGAATGCGGCGGTAAGGCGGAAAATGTCGGTCAAGGTGATGTTTAGTGAGGCGAATGTGAGTGGCAAATGGGTGAACGATATGGAATCTAAAAGAACCTTTTGTAAAACAAGTGCAGTGAAACCTGCGATGAGAAGGAAAGCCGTCGTGGCCACCACGGTACCGATGGCGGAGTGGGTAATGGAGCGGTGGCCAAATCGTCGTTCGATGGGTTTGGATATCCATGGCACTAGACGGCCAATCGTGGAGGTCGGGTGATCGATATCCGGTAGTATGGAACCGAACATCGCGCAAAGGATGATTGTCCAGTGAAAACTGGCTTCGACTCCGAAAACGGCAAGTACAATAAGGGCGACGGCTGGGCCGTAAATGGCGTGGGTGGGGGCTATCATTTAGATTTGTTTCGCCTCTCTCCCTTTGGTCGCGCCGGACGAAACGCGTTCGGACTGGCAAAGCCAGATCCTCACTTGGCCACAGGCGCTGCTATTCGCGTTTTTCAATAGAATTATTATCATTTTTTTAGCCTCACAAAATATTTGAAAATCATAAAAATACTCGTTCCAATCCCAGCGAGAATGTAGCCTTCGAAACTATGGGTGCCCAATGCAATAAATCTTGAAATAACAAGCAAACTCCAAATCACCACTAAAATCCATGTCCAATCTCGGTAGATAATCCCGGCGCTGTGATCGATTGCTCGGATATTGTCAGCGGTCACTTTTTTGGTTTGAGGGAGTTGGGAAATGAGTTCTACGATCGCGAACGGGTTGCCATTCGCTAGACGGGTAAGTTTGGTTTCGAGGAGTTGGTAGTCATCTTGGTTCATCGAGTGACCTTGGGTGAGATGGGAAATCAGATCCTTGGTTGAGGCGGAATCCAGTGGCTCGATGGGGAGTGCTTGGAATTTCCACCAAAGGCTTTGTAGTCGATTGGGTTGGGCATTACTTGCGCCGATGATTGTGAACTTGTCGATGAGGGTGATCATTGTGTCTTCTTCGGAGGCCTTGAGTCGATCAATATTGTCGATGATGACTATGGGCGGTGATAGTAAATCGGCATCCAAAATGGCGGTGAGAATATCTTGGGTACTGGTGCGCTGGTTGAGCGGTGTATTCGGGCAAACGATCGATGCCAATTCGAGTAGCATTCCTTTAAATGGAATCGGCGATGCGATGAATATTGTGTTGGTTAACGTTTCCGACAGTGTTTTTAGGATGTGCGTTTTACCAATGCCAGCGGGGCCAGTGAACAATATCGATTGATTGCGTTGAAGAAGTTCGTTGGTTTCTTTGAGGAGTTTGTCTCGACCAAACGTTGCCGTTGCTATGTGCCCCGCATCCGAGGGTCGATATTCAACGTCATTCAATACATTGTTAGAGTCTGGTGGATGGATGACATCCACTATTTTTCTTAGTGTCGATCGGGTATCAAATAGATTGTCGTCGTCATCAACCTGAGCCTGATGTGATGATTGCGGCTTTAGAATCAGGTCAAATCGATCTAATGCGTCACGGTCGACGCCGAGTAACTTCGCGACTGTTTTTTCATCGGCTTTACGGAGGAGTCGGATGATGAACGTATTACGGAGTGAGTGGTAGTTCACAGCTTTTTCAAATTCCGCTGTTTTGGCAGTACTTCGAATAATGTGGTCGACGCTGCGATCAGAGAGTGGTTTTGGGATTCCGCGTTCAGTAACGAACAACGTCGTTTCTGGGGTTTTGGGACGGACGTTCAGCCAGTGGGTCAACGCAGTAATGGCGGTGTCCGTCAGGTCTACAGTCCGTTTTCGTTTACCTTCGATATGCAGTTTCTTTTGTTCTAAATCAACGGAATCTAAAGTGAGTGCAACGAGTTCCGACAGAAACAACCCAGTGCTCAAAACGATTACTAATAACGCGTGATCTCTGGGATCATCCGCCGCAGACAGAAGCGTTCTGATCTCAGGGTCGATTAAATATTCTGGGGATTCCATTCTAAGATTATATTGATTTACCGAACTAAAAAGAAGAAGCAGTTATTGCGGCTTTTCAACAAAATATTGCGTGTAAACGGAAACTTATTGCGACAAAGAAGCTACCAGCTTCTACTAACCTGAGCTCAAATCAACAGTATATTGAGGCTCCCACGCTTGATTCAATGAGGCTAATACACTGTGTGCATTGATTATCTATCAGGAGTTATTGCGGATAAACCAGCCTCAATAAATAGTTGGATGAATGTCCCTTTCGGGCTGGTTCACGAACTGAAGTAGGTTTCGATATTTGAAATATTGTGGGATGACACTTGGTTGGATGAATGTCCCCTACAAGCTCAGTGACGAACTATTTTGAGGCTAAAAAATGAGGGGATAAAATTGTCACACTCAATATCCCCCCTTAAAATTCCTACGAACCCAAATCCCCAAAATGTGTGTATGCCTTTTAGCTGTTTTCAGCCGCTGTTGCGAGTTTTCAGGTGATCGATTTAAGGCTTTAAAGACTATCGAATATTGCCCATCGCGGTAATCAATGGTTGTCACATTTTGAGACAGCCATTTCATCCAATCCTTTTCCGAAAATTCGGTATGGTTGATTTTGAATTTGAGAATCATTTCTTTAAACGCTTTGATATCAAGAAAAAGATCCCCAATTTCCATCACCGTCATATCTTGTTTCCAAATGGCTGAATCCAGTATAGGGGGCAGTATAAGTTGATATCCTTAAATCTTCCCGACAACCCTTAGATCTTTGGAGGGAATATCGGGTTTTAATCTAGACGATACCCTCATCTGGGTATACTCTCGATAATATGAAAATTATGGTAACCGGCGGCGCCGGGTTTGTAGGGAGTCATCTCGTTGATCGATTAATGGCCGAGGGTCATGAGGTGATCTGTGTCGACAATCTTTATACAGGGGTAGAAAAAAACTTAAGTCATTGGACGGGCAATTCTCGATTTACCTTTGTCAAACAAGATATAGCCATCACCATCCCCCCATTTCAATGTGATCAAATTTATAATCTCGCATGCGCGGCTTCCCCAGTTCATTACCAGGCACTCCCCATCGATACCTTCAAAACATCGGTTATTGGGATGCTCAATGCCTTGGAATGTGCCAAATTAACGGGGGCACGTGTCCTTCAAGCATCAACGTCCGAAGTCTACGGCGATCCAGCCGTCCATCCGCAGCCTGAAACCTATTGGGGAAATGTAAATCCCATCGGGATTAGATCCTGTTATGACGAGGGCAAAAGGGGCGCCGAAACCCTGTGTTTTGATTTCGAACGGGTACACAACGTCGAGATCCGAGTAGCTCGTATATTTAACACATACGGGCCTCGAATGCTGCCCAATGACGGAAGAGTCGTGAGTAATTTTATCGTACAAGCCCTCCAAGGTAATCCGTTAACAGTTTATGGAAATGGCTTACAAACCCGGTCATTTTGCTTTGTATCCGACCTGGTCGACGGACTAATCCGACTCATGAATCATCCCCAAAACCCCGGACCGATGAACCTTGGTAACCCAGGGGAGTTCACGATGAACGAATTGGCGCAACAGGTTCTCGCATTGACCAAATCCACCAGTTCGATTGAATTTCATCCACTCCCCCAAGACGATCCAAAGGTCAGGCGTCCCAATATCACCAACGCCCAATCCGTTCTGAAATGGAGCCCAACGATTCCCCTTAGTGACGGCTTACCTCAGACCATCCGGTATTTTAGGGATCGCCTAACCTAGCCACTGCGCATCTAAACGGATACCTCGGCACCGTCATTAATATCGTTAACCACGAGCGCCAACACGCAATCCCCAACCACATTGGTTGGCGTTCTGATCATGTCGAAAATCCGATCAACACCAGCAATCAACGCGAGCCCTTCCAAGGGGAGTCCAACGGATTTAAGAATCGCTCCTAAAATTACCAGGCCGGCCCCCGGTACACTCGGCGTACCAAATGACGATATCAATGTCATCAAACCGATCATCCCGTAATGAGTCAACGACAAATGTATGCCGTATATCTGCGAAATAAACACAACCGCGATACATTGATAGATAACAGTCCCCCCCTTATTGGCAACTGCCGCAATTGGCAACACAAACCGGGCGATCGGCTCTGGAACCCCCAGTTTCTGTGTCACGGCATGAATTGTAAGCGGCAATGTTGCCCCAACACTCGTGGTTGAAAATGCAAAGATGAGCGGGCTTTTTAAATGAGAAAAAACATCAATTGGATTTCGCTTAACCACCCACCGGAGGACCCCACCATAGACAACGCCAATCTGGATCACGCATCCCAAAATCAACGCGCCAATCATGATGACCAACGGTCCAATAAACTGGGCCCCCTGCTGGGCAACCGTTACCGCTATTATCGAAAATATACCCACAGGAGCAGCCATCAATACAACCTGAGTTAACGCCTCCATAATCACCGCAATTGCGTTAAAAAAATCAATCACCGGTTTCGCTAGTTGCCCAACTCGTATCAACGCCAATCCAAACAAAAAAGTAAACGCAACAACCTGCAACATATTACCTGTCGATAGCGCCTCGATCGGATTTTGCGGAATAACACCGACCAAAAGCCCCCCCAATGAGGTTTCGGCGAAGGTAGTATTCGACGGCTGAACCCAATGAATAGTCTTACCCGGCTGAAAAACTGTACCCAAAGTCAATCCAAGGCCGATTGCAAACGAGGTCATACCAGCTGCCCAAATCGCCCCCCTCAACCCAATACGTTGCAATCTGCCAGGAGAAGCCAAATGAGCCATCGCAGTAACGATTGACGACACGACCAATGGAATCATTGTCATCTTAATGGAGTTCAAAAAAATGGTACCAATCGGCTTTAGAACAATGACATAATCACCCGCAATTAGCCCAGCCAGAATACCTAAGACTAATGCAAACATAATTTTTGTACTTAACTTCACAGTGGGCACCTCTAAATTTGAATATGGGAATAAAAAAAACACTATACACCATTAACTCTATCTTGTAGATATAATATATCGACAAAGTAGTCTTTTAACTGTACTATCTCCCCCGTCGGTCAATTTAACGATCGATATCAAGGGGTAACTTATTCAAAGAAGAACGGGGAGTTCATTATGTATTTTAGACACATTAGCACCGGTGGTTCAGTAACCAATTTCACGGGACTACTCAATTCGGTACTCCAAAAATCGGCGAACCGAACCGATTATTTACAGTGCATGACCCAAATTTTGAATCAGGTAACTGTTGACACCCTGCCTATTGGACTTCGTTCACTTTGGGAAGATTTGCCGGTTGGATTCCATTCTCATGAAATTGCAAAAGTGCCGATTAGTGATTTACCCAAGGCGAACGTTTATCTGGTTCTCAAAGCGTATCTATTTTCCTTGGATAGCGCACCGGGAAAGCAAGGCGCAGTCGCCATTGTACCCCATGAACATGTCGGAATTCCGACTCAAATAGAGGACCGCTTTCACCAGGCAATCACCTACGCCCTTGCAGCAGAAGGCAATCTCGAAATTGTCGAAAACCGTTTTGAACATATTGCGAACGGAAAAGTAAAGCATTCAACTGCGAGACCAAGAGAACTTAGAAGTATCGGATATGACAACCACGCAGCGGAGATTCATAATTTTGAAGCAATCAGTTTCGGGGGCCGAGCAAAAGCAATTGTTCTCGCGGCGTATATCACTGCGAAGAACCCGGACATCTATTTTCAGGAGTCCATCGACACAGCAGAACGATCCGCACAATTGATTCGGCTCATTGAAAATGGATTTACGCCATATCGCCCGACAACCAATTTTTCCGATCCGTTTGTATTATCTCCGGATCTAACACTACCAAAGGAAGCTGTGGAGGTACTGGAGAGCGTTTCTCTGACAGCCCTCCAACAGCGCGTCTCTACACAATGGCAATGGCTAAACCGAGAAATCGAAAGCCATACCATCTCGAAATTTGATCTCGACGCCACCGGCGCTAGCACCGTTGCATTATCGCTAAACCCGTTCTTACGTGCATTATCAACCGGAGACATTACTCCGGTTATAGTTAGCAGAAAACCCGAAACGTGTAGCTGCGAAGACTCAACACTTTTCCGACTCAATTACGGCACATTAACGGCTGGAATTCCGCTTCACAATGAACTCCGACTCAATGTAAGGGCCCATTCAGACAAGTCAAAAAAAGTCAGTATCCACATCTATATTTCTCGCGCGACCCATGAAGCAAACGCCAAACAAATGGTCTCATCGACTCAGTACGATGTTGGCCAACTGGGAGTCATCAAACTTGCGGTCAATCCCATTAATTTACTCGAGGGTATTCAAAGAAATAGAGCGGCACTGGCCGAAACCACGGTTGTATTTCATATACACCCGGATTGCGAAAGTGAAGACCCTGTATCCAATAATCTGGGGCATCGGAATGTTTCAATTACCGCAATAGGTACAGATTATTTTAGGGTCGTCGAAAAAGAAATCCGTGAGATAGAGGGGGTTAGTATCGAAATCAGAAAATTAGCATCCGAGTTCTGGACACCGCAAGAACGTGCAGCCGCAGAAGAATTAAAGAAAGCGAAGAAAAAATAACCATGAATCACAAACTAATTGCATCCACGCATCCCACCGAAAGATCTTACGAGACCCGAGTGCATTGGCTAGCGGGACAAATCGAAAACCCCGCCACGAATCAGACGGATCGACACACCGCTTTAGTCGAAGTTGGAAAAACGTATTTTTCGCTACGCGCCACTCATCTGCTTACCCACATAAATAGCTCTGAGGCTGATCGTTTGAGATCCAACTTAAGATACTTGATTGAAAGACTCAGTAATCGGGATACCATTGAAGTGTTAATCGACACAATCAAAACTATCCCTCCTCGACCGACAGGATACGATGAGATTTACTATCCCAGTTATTCATTGCAACTTGGTGCAAAAGACGCAGCAGCTGAAATCTTAAACAAGATATCAGGACTAAATTCGGACAATCTTAATTATCTAAAAACGCACCCGAAAATGCCCGAAATAATCGAACACATAAGATTTCTGCACCGCATGGACGACTGGTGCTGATATCCATTATCGCCCCCCCAATTTAACAAGGGGGGGGCGATCCACCTTACGATGCCTAGGATCGAATATAGTCTCGGTTCATTCGGGCAATGTTGGATATCGTAATCCCTTTTGGACAAGCAGCTTCACATTCATATTCATTCGAACAGTTGCCAAATCCTTCTTTATCCATTTGAGCAACCATCTTTTTAACCCTCGCTTTTCGCTCCGGCTGCCCTTGTGGCAACAAGGCCAAATGGCTTACTTTTGCGGACACAAACAACATCGCAGACGCATTTGGACAGGCTGCAACGCAGGCGCCGCATCCAATGCATTGCGCCGCATCCATTGATAGATCCGCATCGGTCTTAGGTATCAAAATCGAATTCGCATCAGGCGCTTGTCCTGTTTTCACAGACACATATCCGCCAGCCTGAATGACACGATCAAACGAAGAACGATCAACGGCCAAGTCTTTAATAACTGGGAATGCCCTTGACCGATACGGCTCAATTACAATCGTATCGCCATCACTAAATTGTCGCATATGCAACTGACAAAGAGTTGTTTTTCGCTGAGGGCCATGCGCCTGACCATTAACAACCGCACCACACATCCCACAAATTCCTTCTCGGCAATCATGATCAAACGCAATGGGATCTTTGCCGGAACGGTTCAGGTCTTCATTGACCACATCTAGCATCTCCAAAAATGAACAATCTTTATCGACATCTTTTGCAACATAGGTTTCAAAATTCCCCTTTGTTTTGCCATTTTTTTGGCGCCACACCTTTAGGGTTAAATTAATCGTCTTACTCATTATTTGTAGCTCCTTTGGGTGAGGTGCACGTCTTCGAAGTTCAACATCTCTTTGTGCAGAATGGGTTCTTGGCCAACGCCATTAAATTCCCATGCGGCAACGTAACAGAAATTTTCGTCATCCCTCAGAGCCTCTCCATCGGGGGTCTGGCTCTCTTCTCGGAAATGCCCGCCACACGATTCCTTGCGGTGAAGCGCGTCAATCGCAAACAATTCAGCAAATTCTAAGAAATCCGCTACTCGCCCCGCTTTTTCAAGCGCTTGGTTAAACTCGTCATTTCCACCCAACACGTTGACGTTTTTCCAAAATTCCTCGCGGATCTCCGGAATACGTCGAATGGCTTCTTTAAGCCCGGCCTCGTTACGGGCCATGCCACAGTTGTTCCACATCAACAAGCCAAGTTCACGATGGAAATCGTCTACGGTTCGAGTCCCTTTAATCGACAACAGCTGATCAATTCGGCCCTTAGCCTCTGCTTCGGCTTTTTTAAATTCAGGATGATCCTTGGTTATTTTTTCGAGCTTTGTGGTCGCCAAATAGTTGCCTAACGTATACGGAATAACAAAGTATCCATCCGCAAGCCCTTGCATCAACGCACTTGCACCCAGCCGGTTCGCGCCGTGATCGGAAAAATTCGCTTCCCCTAGCACGTGCAATCCAGGAATCGTGCTCATCAAATTGTAATCGACCCATAACCCACCCATCGTGTAGTGGATCGCGGGATAAATTCGCATTGGCTCAGAATATGGATCTTCCCCAGTAATACGTTCGTACATTTCAAACAGGTTGCCGTACCGCTCTTCAATTGCGGCTTTGCCCAACCGTTTAATTGAATCCGCAAAATCCAAATAAACAGCCAACCCCGATGCCCCAACCCCACGGCCGTCGTCGCAAACATTCTTGGCATTACGAGACGCAATATCACGAGGGACTAAATTTCCAAAACTAACGTATTTTGTTTCAAGATAATAATCCCGTTCATTTTCAGGAATATCGGCGGGTCGACGTGTATCGCCCTTCTTCTTAGGAACCCACACGCGTCCATCGTTGCGCAAACTCTCACTCATCAACGTTAATTTACTTTGATAATCGCCGTGAACCGGAATACAAGTTGGGTGAATCTGGGTGTAACAGGGGTTTGCCATCAAAGCACCTTTTCGGTGAGCTCGCCAGGCAGCAGTAACATTACTTGCCATGGCATTTGTCGACAGATAGAAGACATTTCCATAGCCGCCCGTCGCCAGTAATACCGCGTCTGCAGTATGAGATTCAATTTCACCCGTAATCAAATTTCGAACGATAATGCCCCGTGCGTGACCATCGATCACCACCAATTCCAACATCTCGCGCCGTGAGTACATTTCGACGGTTCCTCGCGCGACCTCTTTCATCATTGCGCTGTACGCGCCGAGCAACAACTGTTGTCCAGTTTGCCCCTTGGCGTAAAACGTTCGCGACACTTGAGCCCCACCAAACGATCGATTATCTAATAAGCCACCATATTCACGTGCAAACGGAACTCCCTGGGCCACGCATTGGTCAATGATATTCATACTCACTTCGGCCAACCGGTGCACATTTGCCTCACGTGCCCGAAAATCCCCCCCTTTAACAGTGTCATAAAATAGGCGGCGAACGCTATCGCCATCATTTGCATAATTTTTTGCCGCGTTAATTCCACCTTGTGCAGCAATACTGTGCGCGCGCCGTGGGCTATCTTGATAACAGAACGCTTTAACCCGATACCCCATTTCTCCTAGACTCGCAGCGGCAGAAGCCCCAGCCAATCCAGTACCTACAACAATCACCTCAAATTTGCGGCGATTGGCAGGATTCACCAACTTCATATCAAATTTATGTTTTTCCCACTTTTCAGAAACTGGACCAGATGGAACCTTAGAATCGAGTATCATCATATCTCCTTAAAACAAACCAGAGACCGAACAGGAACGGCCACCGCACAGATACAAATAAAACGGAATCGACGCGAATCCGACCGCTATGGCAACCCCCACTACTGTGCTAACTTTACGAATAACCGGCGTCAAAGTTGGGTGGTTAAATCCAAAAGTTTGAACCACACTCTGAACAGCGTGAATCAGGTGAAACCCAATCCCCACCATTCCCAAGACGTAAAACACAACACGAATGGGATTATGAAAGGAGTTATAAACCAATCCGTACAACCCCAAATTAACCCCGTCCACAATCGATTTCACACTATGGTGATCCGCCAAGGTGTAATCAAACAAATGGAAAATCAAATACGCCAAAACCAGCGTGCCAGTATAAGGCATTAACCGAGTCGCCAAAGAGCGCTTTCCAACTGATTTATTGACCACATATCCTTGTCCACGTGCTTTTCGATTATCAATCACCAATAACGCTGTAAACGCAATATGAACAAGAAATAGAACCACCAAACCGATTCTAGCCAATACTTTAAAAATGCCCAAATGGTCCAAAAATTCGGCATAAGCATTAAACGCATCCGGACCTTTATAGAGCAACAAGTTGCCCGAAAGGTGCATAATTAAAAACAGTATTAACAAGAGCCCGGTTGCTGCCACCACTTGTTTTCGACCGAGAGACGAGGAAAAGTATCCAGCCATGATCACTCCTTAGGGGTCTATGCCGTAATTTTTAAAACTTCCACTAACTCTTTAACTGCATTGGCGGACGCGCGCAACGCATTCAAGTCAGACGGACTCAAATTAACTTCGATAATTTTTTCAACACCAGTTGCTCCCACGATTGCAGGAACCCCACAATACAAGTCGTTGATGCCATACTCTCCGCTGGTCAATGCACATACCGGCAACAACCGACGGGATCCCAACAATACAGCTTCAACCATAGCGACAGACGACGCAGAGGGCGCATAATATGCACTGCCCGTTTTAAGATGCTTTACAATCTCTGCCCCACCGTTCCGGGTACGATCGTTAATCGCTTCGATTTTGTCAGCCGGCAACAACTCGGTCAAAGTGACCCCATTCACGGTTGTGAAGTGAGGCACGGGAACCATCGTATCGCCATGGCCACCCAAAACCATCGCTCTAACGTCTTTAATTGAGCAATTTAATGCCTCGGCGATAAAATAGGCATATCGAGCGGAGTCCAACACCCCTGCCATCCCAAATACGCGATTAGCAACAAACCCAGACCGCTTCCATGCCAAATGAGTCATTACGTCTAACGGATTTGAAACCACAATTAGAATAGCGTTTGGAGAATATTTGGCAATCTGCTCAACCACACCACCGACAATCCCTGCATTCGTATTTAACAAGTCATCCCGCGACATACCAGGCTTACGCGCGATCCCCGCGGTAATAACAACCACATCTGAGTTCGCTGTGTCTTGATAATCATTCGTTCCAATAATGTGGGTATCAAAGCCTTCAACCGCGGCCGATTGCATCATATCCAGGGCCTTGCCTTGAGGGAGTCCTTCTACGATATCAATCAGTACGACATCGGCTAGCTGTTTTTCGACAATTCGTTGTGCGGCAGTGGAACCAACAAACCCGGCTCCAACAACTGTTACTTTCTTACGCGTCATGGGTTGAACTCCTCAGATAATAAATCTAAAAAAACCGCAATATTATGCGCCCCTGAAAATTGAGTGTCAAACTAGAGTCTACAGCTGCGCCAATAGCGACGCCAACGTGGTGGTCGATAGCTGAGCCTTTACAGAGTCGGTCAATTGGTCAAAAACGGGTTGAATCAATGCTTTAATCTTACAACTTACGGGGCAAACCGGGTTAGGTTCATTTGGATTATGGGAAAAGAATGGCGATTCCCCGACCGCCAAATAAATATCAAGCAAGGAAATGGTATTGACTGGCCGAGCCAACTTGACCCCTCCCTGCTTACCCAGATGGGAGCTCACCAATCTGGCCTTGGCAAGCTGTGACAAAATACGCCGCACAACGACAGGATTTGTATTGACGCTTCTTGCCACAGTGTCCGAACTCACTAGTCCGTCATGGCGGGTATAAATCGGCATTGGATTCTCATAAAAATATCCCAACACCGCCATAACATGAGTCGCTACCGCAAATTTACTATTGGCCGCCACAGACGTCCCTACCTTCCCCAGAGCTTATTTCGATCCATCTCAATTTTTGCATTATTCCATTCCGACATCGGGCTTAGCAATTAGATGAGCCCCCGCTGCGCAAGAGTCCGTTGCCACAGTTGGTCTGGTCCATTTGGTACAACAATTTCTTCGAGAACAGCGGAAAGCTCGGAACGGGAACAGCATTTAGGTAAAAATGCGACAATCCACCCCTTTACCAACGGAACTTCCCAAAAATCCATGTCATCGTTTGTCGTCGAACACAATATGACCGTAATCGTTTTAGCGAATTCCAAAGACTGTTGGCGCTCTAAAAATTATTTTCCGTTCATTACCGGCATTTGGTAGTCAAGAATCACGCAGGAAACCGCTTCGGCCTTTAGCATCGAAAGCCCTTCGCTGCCATTTGTTGCACAAATCACCCGACAATACGGAATAGATTGAAGCATTTTGGCCATCCGATTCAAGATTCTGCGATCGTCGTCAATGACTAATACGGTGCTCAGCTGCTTTACCATATTATTGAGATAATCACCATTTCGGACAGAAAATACCTCGGTGGCCAATTTACCTGTATCAGCGGGATTGTTTTTTTATCGGTATTTAGGTCCTGCTGACCCAGAATTTTTTTAAAGGATAGGCAAAAAAGTCGGGTTGAATTGTAAGAGCTGGCTGATAGTTCCGACTAAAGCTGGTTGAGAATAAGGATTTTTGAAAACGCCGCTAGGCAGTAGCAGCAGAGATCAATGAGTTGTTCCTTGATATCAAACCCCTTAAAGAAGCCACACTCACATTTTGGGAGTTTAGGGTTCGTAGGAATTTTATAGGGGGGTATCGATTGTGACGAACTCGGGTTCGTGGGGGAAATTAATATGGCGGAAAGGGTGGGATTCGAACCCACGATGAGTTGCCCCATACACGCGTTCCAGGCGTGCTCCTTAAACCACTCGGACACCTTTCCGTTCGGTATATCCCCCTGTTGAGTGGGTACTTATTATGCCGTAGCCGCTTGGTTTATGTCCATCGTTCTACCGTTTCGAGTTCAAAGTGATTTAAATGAAATATTTTTTCTTTCCGATCCGATAATCCAGCAGTTACGTCGAGATAGTACATAATATCCAAAGAATTTTAGGGGGAGCTGTTATGAGATTTTTAATGTCCAACGTTAGAGCCGTCAGCAATCCATTTCCAGAAGTCGTTAAAGCCCAACTTCTCCCATTACATATCGTACATAAAGCAGCCTCCCGGACCTCCGACCTCGCCATTCAGGGGAGAAATCTTACTCTGTCACAGCGTGAACCCAGACCGGCGATTAAAGCCCAACTTCTCCCATTACATATCGTAAATAACGCAGACTCCCCGACCTCCGACCTCGCCATTCAGGGGAGAAATCTTACTCTGTCACAGCGTGAACCCAAACCGGCGATAGTGGTTATTCCAGTATCGGTCCAATCCAATTCAAATGGACTTTCAACATTAACGTCTGAGCAACCGGTAGAAAAACCCAGAAATCTCGTCTTAGCTGAAGTCCATCACGCATTCGAATCCCTACTCGAGTCACCTTCGAGCCCGTCATTGTCCCGGAAATCATCGGTATCAGAGCTAACGCAATCCAGTATCTGCAGCACCGCCCCAGATACACCGTCCAAATCTGGAGCAACCGGATTTGCGAGGATAAGAGAGATTCTGAAAAATGAATCAAACCAGAAAAAAGCGTTTGAAAAAATCAATAAAATTTTAGCGACTTTCAAACGGTATTAACGTTCAAATTACGTTTGCCTGCTGAAACAGAATACGAGATACTAATTCCACATGACACTTAAAATCGCCCAACTTGACGCAACCATTGCACCGCTGCGAACTCAAATTGTTACCCACCCCCTTTTTTCATCACTGGGAACATTAGAGGCAATGCGCCGGTTTATGGAACACCATGTAGTTGCCGTTTGGGACTTTATGACACTGCTCAAATCCCTTCAAAGGCAATTAACCTGTATTCAACTGCCTTGGATACCAACCCCCGACCCGATCTCGAGGCGGCTCATCAACGAAATTGTATTAGCCGAAGAATCGGACATCGATCCTGATGGTATATCAACTAGCCATTTTGAGCTGTATCTCAAAGCGATGGTATCGGCAGGCGCAGCAACTGCGCCTATACTTGAAATGACCCGTCGACTTCGAGAAGGTGCCCTATTGGACAGTGCCATTCTACCCATCGAACAGCAATGGCCGGCAGCGGCTCGGTTTATTCAAACCACTTGGACCAGCGTCACCTGCCGACCGCTACATGAACAAGCTGCAGTATTCGCATTTGGTCGCGAGAATTTAATTCCCGATATGTTCACCGAGATTTTTAATAATCTCAGAGACATCCATCCACAGGAACTGGCGGACTTCCAATACTATTTGCAACGACACATCGAATTGGACGAAGACCATCACGGTCCATTCGCGCTTAGAATGGTGACCCAATTGTGTGGAGACGACCATTCCAAATGGGCTACCGCAACAACTGCCGTTCAAGATGCACTTAAAGCGAGACTCGCGCTATGGGACTCGGCATATAGTGGTTAAGAAACGATCGCTATTGCGTCGATCTCAACCAACGCGCCTTTCGGAAGCTTCGCGACTTCCACAGTAACCCGGGCTGGGTACGGTTCTTTAAAATAGGTCGCATAGATATCATTAACTCGCGGAAAATCAGTCATGTTTTGGAGATAAATCGTAACCTTCGCGATTTGACTCATGGACGATCCAGACGCCGCGATGACTGCCGATAAATTATCTAAAACACGGCGCGTTTCTGCTTCGAATGTCGCGTTATCCATCTCTCCCGTTTCGGGAATAAGCGCAATCATGCCAGATACAAACACCAGGTTACCGACTCTCACGGCTTGGCTATACGGCCCAACCGGATTGGGGGCGTTAACGGTATGAATGGGCGACAGAGGTGACGTCATCATGAACTCCTAGAAGATAGATTGAGTATTAATACTGCGCTAAGTTTACTGGGATCTCGTTGGATTTAAAATTGATTTAATACTCAAACAATGTGCAATTCTCCGCTTTGATTGACTTTTTTTTAAGCGTACTTAAAAATTCATCCATCAATGGTTTCGACCCAATTTTTTTTTAAGGATTACATTCAATGATACCTATTCGTCTTTTTGTCATGACCGCGATGGTCTCTCTTAGCATTTATTTGCCGATTGTTGCCGAACCCATTATTACGGATCGCCCTGATTTTACCGAAAGCGCAGATCTGGTACCCAATGGCATGATTCAAATTGAGGGAGGCTATACCTACTCAAATGCCCCAGATGGCACAAATACATTTGGCGAAATATTAATTCGAAAAACCGTTACGTCTAATATTGAACTTCGTATCGGGGTTCCAAATTTGGTCATCGCAGATAGCGGGAAGTCAGGAATTAGTGATGCCAACCTTGGTATTAAAATTAAAGTCGATCCGCAGAGTGCATGGATAATCGGTACTAGCGTTCCGATTGGTGCACCGGATTTGCGAAACGATGCGTTAAATCCGTTTATTAAATATTGTTGGGGCACTGACCTGACGTCCATCATGAGTTTGTCATCTAACTTCGGTGTTCAGGAAGTGGGCTCTGGCGCAAACCAATTTATGCAATGGATCGGAAGCGCATCGTTGGGCGTCGCGATTAACGGCCAATTTGGAGGGTATTTGGAAGTATATGCCCTATCACCAAGCGATAAGTCGTCCCCAATGGCAACCGTGTTGAATACAGGGGTAACTTATTTGGTATCGGATAATTTGCAATGGGACTTTCGGATTGGGAAAGCGTCTGATCAAAGTGCCGTGTTCGCCGGATTCGGCGTTGCAATAAGGTTGTAAGGCAGGGGCTCCGCCCTGTCACCCCGTTGTTTGCTAGCGCTGACTCCAAATGTTTGGGCTCTAAAATTCGAAGGGCAAATCGGCGCCAATTAAAATCGGAAATGCACAAAAATTCTCCCAAAATTTTTGTCATCCTTTTCAATCCGATGATACAGAGTTTTAATCTCAGGCCGCGCTAAAAAGCGTAACACGGACTTTTTTAACTGGCCCGACCCTTTCCCCGGAATAATTTCAACCAATTCGATCCGCTTTTCAACCGCATTTTGAATGATTCGATTGAGCTCTGCTTCGATTTTTTGCCCTTTGTTAAAGATATCGTGAAGATCAAGTTTTAACTTTGCCATGATGCGCTCCGACAGGTAGTATACCCTCACTATAATGGCTACTCCCCTTCGAATACAAAAATATTTATCCGAACTCAATATTTGCTCTCGCCGAGAAGCCGAACGATGGCTACTTGAGGGCCGTATCCGAATCAACGGTGACGTGGTTACCCAATTGGGAACCATGATCGATCCGGATCGCGACCAATTATCTATAGATGCACCGGAAAAGGCCGCACCGATTCGACGCTATATCGCATTTCACAAACCGGCAGGAATTGTCAGTAATTTACCGACCGCCGGTGAGCGCGATATTCGCAGTCTCTTACCCAAGGAATACGCTTCGGTTAGCACCATCGGTCGTCTCGACAAAGATTCCGAGGGCGTGATTTTGCTCACCGATGACGGCGTGTTTGCCAAACAAGCCCTCAATTCGCAGCACGAACGCGAATATGTGGTGACCGTTTCAGGGCATTTTAGTGGCGGAATGGCCGAGCGACTCGAAGAAGGCGTCCAAATTTTTGGCGAAAAAACCCGGCGTACTAAAATCGAAATCTTGGATTCTAATCGTTTTATTATTCACATGAACGAAGGAAAAAATCGTCAAATTAGGCGTATGATTACCAAAGTCGGTTTATCGGTGATTCGGCTTATTCGAACCAAGTACGGCCCTATTCGGTTAGGGCATTTGGAACCAGGACGATATCGAGAGTTGGCGCCTTACGAAATTGACGCTATTCGGAATAACCGCCCCCAGTCCGGCAGACCGGCCTCCAGACCCCAAGGACGACGGTACCGATGAGACTCGAATATGGACGGCGTCCGATGACACACCGAAATCGTCCTCCCCGTGTTAATCGAACCATCATCATGGCCGTCGTGTCCCTAGTAGTTGGGGGCCTCGCGCTCTATCTTATCGCAAGTACGGCCGTATATTTTCGTTTAACCAAGACCCAACAGGGTTACCTCGATAATTCGGTAAATACCCCATCTCAAATTCGCAATATTTCTCCCAATTATCCGACCTTTAGTGCAACTTACTTCGAAGTCCCAGAATACGCCGAAGTCTCATTTAATAGTTTAAGCGGCGGAATTCGCCTATCGGGATGGTACCTACCTAATCCAAATTCAAGATCGATTATAATTATTGTTCCTGGCCTCAATAGTTCGAAGGCCTCGGCCAAGTGCCTAATTCCCGCAGGCATGTTATGGCATCATGGCCATAACGTGCTCATTATTGACGTTAGGGACCAAGGCACCTCCGATATTGAAGACCGTCGTACGGCATTGGGCACCACTGAATATTTGGATGTGCTAGGTGCGGTTCAATGGGCCGTTAACTCCGGGTTTCAAAAAGAGCATATCGGACTAATGGGAGGGTCATTGGGAGGTGCCACAGCACTCATCGCATTTGCCCAAGATCCCGCATTAAAAGCCGCCTTTATCGATTCGTCGTATGCGGATGTCCACGTTGCAATTTTGGAAGAACTAAAACGCAACCAATATCCTCAATTTTTGGCCTCAGGGGGGATTCGGATGGCCCAATTTATTTCGGGGGACAGACTACTTAGCAAGTCTCCCATTGCAGCAATTAAAAAAGTCAATCAAAGGTCCATTATGATTGTGCATTCGACCAAAGATTCCCGGCTCAACATCCATCATGCTCATGATTTAATTCGCGCCGCCCGATCAGTTGAAAATCGGCACATCACGGCGTGGATTCACCATTACCCGGGACATTGCGACACCATGCTTGCGGCTCCATCCGAGTATGAACAACGATTAGTCTCGTTTTTTGCCCCAATACGCGCGCCCCGATTTGTCACAGCCGTTGGCACAGCCAATACGCCAGTTACAGAAAACATTACATCAGCTAACAGCGAAATCCCGTTGATTTAATTGGTCAGTTAACCACTGTGAGTTATAACATCGTTCAAGATTAATTCGTTGACCGTGAGGCAAAGCCGACGCCAACTGTACCGAGGGATGAGAAGGCCCCAAGAGGTCCGTTTCAAAGTTTTGACTTGATAAGTCAATCGACATAACCCCCCTATTAATCAGCTGGATAGCAAACCGGCGATCTATTCCAGATGCGCCCGACAAGTTGATCCAACGTAACGAACGTGGACCAGTTACCCACTCTGGAATCACATATCTATTGAGGGACGTAATACTCAAATTTAATTTTCGTAACCGAGAATCAAACACGGTATTTAGCCAATCTCGGGGGATACTGGAAGCACCAGAAAGGTCAAGCTCGATCGTCAAAAACCTTGGGGAGAGCTCATGAAATCTAGTCCACGCCAAATTGTGACGACCCAGATCAATTTTGGGTAATCCGACTGCCATAACCTGCGTCAACCAGGTCTGGTCAACCGAAGGTGCACGTGCCACTGAGAGTCTATGGATTCTTCCCCCGTTCAAAAGATCG
>Ga0214917_10001824_pt1 | contig 26998 bp, 22 predicted proteins | sample LL_1208_BB_MetaG_FD_177983 | JGI IMG/M metagenome (GOLD analysis project Ga0214917, IMG submission 177983) | Freshwater microbial communities from Lake Lanier, Atlanta, Georgia, United States - LL_1208_BB | ecosystem: Environmental > Aquatic > Freshwater > Lake | place: USA: Georgia | collected... | reverse complement strand
TTCAAACTTAATTCACATCCCAATTCATAACTAATTGGCATTATATCATTCCCAAACATTAATATTATTGCAAGTGTATCAAAAATAATATTTATACTAACATCATCATTCATATTATTAAAATATTTATATTTATCCATCAAACTATTTATTATTTTTTTTGCGCAATATAACTGCTTCATATTACCTATATAATTTATATAATTAATATTTAGGTTATTATGTTTAACAATATTTATAACTTGATACCATAAAACCATAAAAATAAAATCACTATCACATGAATGTATAACTATATCACAATCTGTTTTATTATCGATTATATATCTAAAAATCTTAAAATCAGCTTCACCTGGTGTCATACTATCATTAATATAAATACTACTTGTAATATAATAATCTCTCAATTTATCTTCCAGAAATCTAGCAGTATTTAATAATAATTGTGAATTTGGACCGAGCATCATATCAATCGAATATAATGATTTTACCCAATCATTATAATCATATGTTATATCATTTATACTAATAATATTATTAAATATAATAGCATCATTTAATAGTTTCTTTTTATTTTTCGAATCAAGATAAGTCTTCATTCGCCTCCGCCGTTGTTCTAATATTTTAGAATAAGCTGGTATCCCATCGAAAAATATATTTATTGATTTTATAAATTCTTGTACGTGTGTAGTATCGATACTATTAATAAGAGAATGTAATAAATGTATTTGTATAATATTCTCAATATTCATATTAACACTTTTTTTAAAATCATTAATTATAATATCAATACTATTCCCATCCATCTCAAGATAACAATGTTCCCAATGAGGACAATCCAATATTTCTTTTATTCTACTCTCAATTATATTAATATCAGTATAGGGTATACCACATATTAATAATATAATATCATTAACTTCATCCTCAATCTCTTTAATAGAATTATATAATATAAAGTTAATATCAATCATTATATGATTTGCCACCACAACGGGTTTATCATATAATTCTTCACTAATATTCGATAAATTTTTATTAAAAAATGATAACATTTTATCAAATCCCATAATTATTATAATAAAATGTTAGTATTATTTTATATGTATTCCTAATTGAAATAATTCCTAATATATCGCATTATTTCCCACATTATTTTACAGTCAATATGGTTATAAAATACAATCTTGTCCATAATATCAGTTATATGTCCGCTGGTATATTGTTCATAAGCAAGAAACATTGCCTGAAGTCCATTTGAACATATACTATTACTATCCCAACAAGTTTCAATCATTTTATTTTCATACATTGCATTACCAATTGTTTTTAATGAAAAGTTAAAAGCACCTTTTACCACAACATTATTATCAAGAAATAATTTATACATATCAAAAAATTTAATATCTGGAATATTACTATTTATGCTTTTATTTTTAAATTTATTATAAAATACAACTTCCGCGTGAGTCCAATGAATAAATATACAACTTGTTTTATTTTCCTGATTCATTATATTCTCTATATAATCCCACATTTCTTTTATCATATTATGTTCACATTCATCTTTTAATTCATCTACAACAAAGTTTTTAAATACCCATTTATTATTTATTACCATTCCCAAACCAACCATAAAAATAAAATCACCACTTAAATTATTCTCTGTTATTTGCCCAATATTTCTGGCAATAGTTTCAAAATCAATATAAAATTCCATAACATTATTGCCAAAATTTAGCCATCTCCTATCTATCATTTTTCGTAAATCAGTTAATCTTATCAATTCCTTATCCTGTCTATTAATATCCAATATCATATCAATAGTATGGGCTGTTTTTGTATCATTAAATCCCATCATTTCTGCTGTTAATCTTTTATCCTTCCAACTATATATTTTTTTATGATGAGCCATCATTCGTCTTTCATAACCACACCACCAAATGCTAGTTATTTCTCCTAACTCTTTTGTAATTTCACTTTTAAACTTTCTATATATTCCATCTTTATCATTTTTCATATTTGGATATAATTCTACCCTGGAAGGTTCTGGTAAAATATGCCAGTCCCTTCCCTTTAATCTCATTTCACGTATCCATTCAATTGCTGATAATATTTTATTTACCATTTTCTTATCGTGTTTTTTGTAATCAATTACTGCTATATTATTCATAACTTCATATGATTCAAATGTTTCTCTATTTTTTGTATATGTTATTTTCTTTCCCAAAATAAAGCCATATCGTGGCATATAACCTTGGATTGATTCTAACATCATATTATAGAGATATATTTGTCCCTTGTAAGCTGGAATATGATTGGTATTTCGTATATATTCCTTATTACAATTTAATGTTATGGTAGAATGTTTAATATCCACTACAATATAATGAAAATTATTAGCAGAATTTAATAATGGTGCTTTAATATTTTTATTCATAATATCAATATTAAATATTTCCTTCATCATATCAGAACGTACTAGTAAATCAGGTGAGCCATATATATTATTTTTCATACAATGTAATACACCCTGATAAATAATTGGGACCCCCTTCATCATAGCATCAACTGTCATATTATGATGGTCGACTGACTGAGTTTCATTTGTGAAAGATATTTGTTTTATCATAATATTTGGTTTATTTATTTTTATCACTTCAATCACATTTTTTTCAAACTCAATTCCTTGCTCCATAATAAATTTAGTATGTGGTTCAATAATATTAATATTAATAATATTACTATTATTATGATCACGTGGTGTAGGAATACTATTTATATTAGTTATATTATAATGTTTTAGCCAATCAATAAGAGGGTCATCAAGCATATAATTTTTTACACTTGATGCGGATATCATATTGTTCCAATCAATTTGTTCATCTGATGATTTACCCATGTTTGGTTTTTTATGAACACTATTTTCATACATATCATTCTTTCTTTTTCTGTTCATTGTTAACAGAAATGAGAAATAATTTCTTGAAATTTATTATAATTAGTTTAAATAATATATTTTAAATATATTATTTTTATAATGCCAAGTTCTACAATTGACAAAGCTCTTAGTAGCACAAAAAGTTTTATAGAAACCTTCACTAGTTCTGATAATCCAACAACAACATTTACTGAACATACCGTAGCAAGTGTTGCAAATAATGATTCAATTGTATCAAAAATATTAGGATTTATTTCTCAACCTAAATTTAAATGGTATATATTAGGTATGTTATTATGCATTGTTGCATTTGTATATTTTAAATTTCAGAATAAACCCAAAAAAAATAAAACAGAACAAATGAATGTAGATATTACGGAGGATAAACCAGTTGAAAATAAAAACCTACCAAATGAAAATATAAATCTCTTACTCGAAGAACGTGATAAAGAATGGATTAATAAAATTAATTCAATGAAACAACAATATAATACACAGCTTGCAACACAAGCAGATGTAAATGCACAATTAATTGCACAATTACAAGCCATACAACGTCAAAATACACAACCACCCCAACCGCAACCACCTCGCCAATCTGCACCAAAACAAAAACAACCAATTGAACATTTATCTGAATCATCTCAATCGGAAGAAATATTTATTGAAGACAAGAATGTGATGGATCATAATTTAACTGCAGAAGAAATGAATGCAATTGATAAACAATTAGAAGATGTTAATCTTGATCACTTAATGCATGCATCTGAATAATAAATATATAAAAAGATAATTATATATTAAAATAATGCCAAATTCTCCTCAATTTCTTCAGGCTGCAGAAGCGGTTAAAAATCTTCGAAATAGACCAGATAATGATACATTAGGACAATTATATGGTTTATATAAACAAGCTACTGTTGGTGATAATGATACAGACCAACCTGGAATGCTTGACTTTAAAGGGTCTGCTAAATGGAAGAGTTGGAATTCATATCGTGGATTATCAACTTATAAAGCAGAAGTTCAATACATTACATTGGTTAATAGTTTATTAGCAAGAGAATAAACCTATTTTTTTTTTATCTTGCATTTTGGATCCATCTTAAATGATGGTGATTTTGAATCCTTTGGAACAATATTAAGAACACATTTACCTTTAACTCCATATAAGGATTTTGTACAACCAGTTTCTTTTTTGGTAATCATTTCGGTGTCTTTCAAACAACGAGAACGGAAATGTTCATATCTATCACGAACCATTTCATAAGTAAGATTTGATTTCTTACCTAACATTTCATTTATTGTTTCGTGTAAATTATATACCCATCTCGATAATGAATCGCGATTTTTAAAAACACTTTTATTTAATGGGTGTTTTTTTAAATTTTTCTTTAAATTTTCCCTACAATATCTACAAGGTAATATATTTTTTAGATTATTATAAAAATTATAATAATTTGTTTTATCATCATTAGTTGGTTCAACTGGATAATTAAAACTAACGGTATGAAGAATGTGCCACATTGGAGGACCCCAGACGGAGGTCATCATCCCATCTGGCGAATTATAATCTGCCTCATCAAAAATTTTACTCATAATTATAATTCTCTAGAAATAAATTTATTCCCCAAATTTATTATGAAAATAATTTTTACGGTTAAATAAATTGTTTATCTCTGGTGGAACCATTATACACGCTCTCATTGTATCACGTAGATTATCCATATTATTTACACCTTGATTTTCCACTATCTCAAAACGATAAGGACCTGTTAATAATATTAATACTTTTTCAGAATGTGCGAGTCCAATGTGGATAATGGTATTTTTTATACTATTATGCACCAACATTACTATATACCATTCCATAATACTACTTGTAATATTATTTAATGTTTCCAATATATCACTATTATTTTTATAAATATCTAATATTTTAGTATCCATAAATTTAATATTATTCTTTTTAAATTCATTATATTTTTCTTTTAATATATTAAAATGTTTTATAATTAAATCTTTCTTATCAAAAGATTTTTTCATTTCAGGCACAATGTAGTTATTATTAAATCGAGTACTTTTATAATTAAAAAAATTATCTAACAATGCTAAGTATTCTCTTAGTATAATATCTTGATTCATTTTATTCATACCCACTAATTCCCAAGAAAATGGTAATAACATTGGGCGGATATCAATGGGTTTAATTTTATGGTTTTTAACATTTAGTTGTTTAAGTCGTTGTGTGTGAAGAGAACCAGGCCACAAGTCAGTTAAAGTAAAATTTTCTCTAAGTACTTCTTCTAATAATATATTATTATTATCTTTCACATTTAAAAACTTATCAATCATAACAGAATCTTGTTCACAATATTTCACACCATCGTGTACATCTGCTAAAAGTAAAACATATTTATTATCTCTTTTTAATAATGTATATCCTACTGAACCAGATATTTTCATATTATACTTATATATAAATAAAATAAATTAATAATTAATTGTGAGCAATTTATTCTACATATCGTGAAATGGGCTCCATAACAGGTGAACTAAGGTGATAGTTCCACCAGACACGAGTCATCAGCTTTGCAATCATCTTGGCAATCGTCTCCTCCTTGGAATGATAGAAATAGTGCTGAATGTTTCTTAGCACCATACAAAAGTCAAACAACTCTGAGCGTAGTGAACCCTTGTCGTGGGGTCCATCGGTCTCAATAAAGCTGTTCATACGGATGACCTCGTAGACACGGCTGTCAATCTTCTCCGGAATATCGAGACCGAGAGTCTCAAAGTTTGCACGGAGCTGTGGATTTGCAGACTCGACATCTGTCATAAGGTGGTCATCTCTTGTCGCCTCCTTTGCCACCACATAATAGGCAATCAGCTTGGCGAACTCTACCTGAGTGTTATCATTCTTTGGATTGCAGTGCTTGTATGTCTTGCGAATCTCATTAAGGATGAACGCTGCGCGGAATCCCATCTCGGAATGACGGAAGCGCCACATCATATGGCGAAAGTGTTGAGATGTTCCAGTTGCGAACTTCCAGCCAGTCTTGAGGTTCTCATCCACACTCTCATAAAAGTCAGATGCGTCCTCATTAATAGTATCAAGCAAAAAGTTCTTCTTGATACTCTCCCACCGCTCATCATTCTCTGAAAGCATCTTGGCATACTCTGCACCATAGAACATTGTATCGCGACCCACAATATGAGGAATCTTGCACGTAATCAGCTTTTGGACCTCCTCCCACGTGTAGTTGACGTGCAGAGTATTTCCCTCCTTGTCAAGACCACGACGACCCGCACGACCCACCATCTGGAGGTAGGTCATACCGTCGACAATAATCTCGCCTTCCTCGTTGCGGTGCAGAATGTTCTCATCCTTGGATACCACAACTGTCCTGAATGGCATCGAAACACCATAGACGAGCGAGTCATCGCTAAAGACAAAACCAAGCTTACCAGAGCAAGCCAGATTCTGAACCAGGTGAAGGTAGGGCTCCGGAAGACCCTTGCAGTAGACACCCACACCACGCCAAAGAAGGTCAATGATGTAATGATACTCGGAACCATTCTGAGGAAAATACATCTTCATCTCGCGGTACCACTCATCAATCTTGGACTGGTTGAATGGTTGGTGATGATTAATAGTATAGTTGGGATGGGGCTCGTTGAGAGAGATTGCGATGGTGTCCTTGATGCGGTCCAACTTGCCCTCCATCATCAACTTGCTCATCTGCTTCTCACCCTTCTCATCAAACTTGACGCGATCCATCTCCTTCTCCGTTGCCTCGGCAACCTTCATTGCCTTGAGACGCTCCTTCATCAGATTTGGGAATGCCTTTTCCTCCTCATCTCTGATGCGACGGCTGAAACTGCGTACCAAGTCGAGACACTTATGTGAATCAGTCTGGAAAGCAAGAGCAGGAATCTTTTGGTTGTCCCGAAGAGTAACTGCCACATCATACATATCAATGTTCGTCTCAGCAATGTCCTCGTGCTTGTAGGACTCAATGATACTCGTCAGCTTGGCGCGATGCTTGTCTACATTCTCCACCATCCACAAAATCAAATTGTCAAAGTACTCGTTGATCTCATCCAGAGTGATGCGATGTTCAGGTGAAAAATAGTTGGAAATCTTCATCTCACGAGGCAGGAGCTTATCCAGCTTTTGAGACAAATCCCAAATGTCAGGAGGGGTTGGCATCAGATTGCACGTCTTTACATCACCAGTCTCAATGTCCTTGATAGACACTGTTGAGAGAGGATGAATTCGAACCATCTCACCCTTCTGGTAGAAGAAACGTTGCTGATTGAAAAAGCGCTTGTTGCACTCAATCACATCGACATCGGTGTGTCCAACCTTCACAAACCAATCACGAAGAAAGGTAATGTTGCCAATGGTGGCAGACAGTGCCATAATCTTGCTATCAGATGCAAACTTGATAATCGGCTCCATCTCCTTGCACCTCTCGGAACCAATAAGATGAATCTCATCCACCACGACCCAGTCAAACTTGGTCTTGATAAGAGGAAGGAAATCCATCACAGTTGTTGGCGTGCCGACAAAAATGCCTGCCGTTTCAATCAGCTCCAACATTCCCTTCAGGGATGTGTCTGACTGATAGGATGCAGTAGCCAGAGGGATGTCTCGTCCGAGTGTCTTTCCAATCATTGCTGCGATTTGCCAAGCGAGAATATCAGTCGGAACAACAAAGAGAACCTTGATGTCTGGTGTATGGGAAAAGAGATAAGATGTCAGAATAGACTTACCGGCAGATGTCGGAGCCTTGACAATCATACTGCGCTTATCGCGGATGTTCTTGATGACATCCTTCTGGAAATCATCCAGGCGCACAAAACCCTTCTCATTCAGAGGAGGCATATTGTGATGGAAATCATTAGTCTGAAGGCGGATGCGATTCAGTGTCTTGCTGATGTCAATCATCTCTCGGTACAACTCGGGATACATGTCAACAACAGCCTTCATTCCAGGATTCGACGCAAGAATGTCGTTAATCTTGGTAAGAGTGTAGTAGACCATAGTATCCTTATCATTGTCAATGTAAAACTGTGCATACCGAAACAAGAGTCGGGTTCTTCCCTCGTCAGTCTCAGGACGTGCATTCAGTCCTTGCTTCTCAATCAGATGGAGGTCATTGTCAATCCTCTCCTTCTCCTTCTGCTTGATGTTCTCAACAATAATAATCTCCTTCTTGGACAGCTTGACTCCAGACGTTGCCTTTTCAAGCAAAAGCGACTCTGCTGATGGCTTGGGGTCCATCATACTGTCAATCATATGGGGGTCAAATGTACCAGTTGGGCAATTTGCCTTGATGGCTTGCTCCTTGAGCTGATTCTTGCCTCGCTGTGTGGGCGAAGCTTCCCAGTCACCCTTTGAATCGGTGACATTAGTTGTTGTCTTCTTCTGTGTAGACATGTTAATAGTTTTAATATACGTATCAGAATGATTATTTTTTTCAATTTTTTCATAAAATAAATGTGGTGTGCACAATATAACCATCTTTGGTTGGATATGACAAATGTGCGCGTCGTAATAGACAAGTGCAGACTTGTCTATTAGCGAACATAACTGGTTGCGATAAATGTTGCTCATAAATCATACACCGCAACAAGTAAACTCCGTAGAGTCAAATTAATATGTCCCTTAAAATGACATAATAGATTTTTAACTTCATCTTCAATACCTTCTATATTAACATTTAATTTCTTTAAAATATCCATAACTGTATTATATTGTTCCATAAAAGTAAATGTTATTTCATCTGAATCAGATATTTTTATCTCAACCACATTCCCGTGTTGAATATAACTAGAAGCGATATTAAGTAAATGAGGTTTATTAAGAATTATTCTTAACAAATTTACAAAATCAGTATCAGAAAAGAGAGTTACAATATTGGTATTCATACTATTAATAATACTATCTGTCATTACTATGGGTTCTTCTTTTTTTGGCAGAAAACTTTTCAAAGTAATAAAAATATTATTTACTAATTTTTCTCTTATTTCCATTGATGATGCAAATACATGAATAACAATTGTTTCACATTCTGGTAATCGTAGTTCAATTTTAGATGAACTATCAATAGATAATGTCGTCCCGCGATAGATAAAACGAATATCTTTTATAGTATCCATTTCAATAACACCAGGGACAGTGAAACTATCAATAATATTTTTCATATCCATATAACGTATATTATTTTCGGCTTTATCATCCATAGTTACTTTATAATCGTGTATACCAGACGCAATATCATAACCAACTAGTTTAAATATAGTAGTAAACATTATAGTATTAATTTTTATAAATTAAGTTGTTTTTTAATCAATTTTTATTAATTGGGAAATGCGGTGTGCGCAATTTTTATGAAAAAGGACGTGTCGGTCCTTTTTCATAAAGGTTAATTGGGAAATATAAAATTTCGTTTGGAAATTTTATCTCCCAATCAATTTTTATTTAATAATTATAATAATGCACGGACTAGTAAATATAGGAAATACTTGTTTTATGAATTCAGCCCTTCAAATGTTATTCACTAACGATGACATTAAAATGATAGCAAAAGATAACGATAATATAAATAATATTATAACTGAGTATAATGATACGGATAAATATAATCCAATTAAAATTAAAAATATAGTAGCCAAATATAATCCTATTTTTAAAGGATTATATCAGCAAGATAGTTATGAATTTATAGTTTATTTCTTTGATGCATTGATTGGAAAAAATAAAGAAATAAAAGAAAGGGTATATAATATATTCGGTATAGATACAACCATCTCTATAAAATGTAGGAGATGTATGAATGATAGTAGCCATATTGAAAATGATTTGTTTTTACATTTACCAATTACTGATAATAATCTAAATAATATTTATAGAAATTATAAAAAATCTGAATTATTATGTGGAAATAATATGTATCATTGTGATAAATGTAAAATGGATGTTGTGGCAAGAAAAAAAACTATAACATCAAAATGGAAAAATAATCTTATTATTGTTTTGAAAAGATTTAATAATATGATGAAGAAAAATGAAAGTAAAATTGAAATACCATTAACTTGGCGACACGGATATGAATTACAAGGTGGTATAATACATATGGGTAGTTTTGGTGGAGGACATTATATATATTATGGAAGGGAAGGTAATAGCTGGTATTTAGCGAATGATTCTAGTATAAGTAAAATAAATAATATAGAAGAGTTTATGCAAACGAGTGGGATGGATAGTTATATCGTTCTTTATCATAAAAAAAATACTAATTATTTATAATGATAACAAAAAATGATTTAATTGAAATGGAAATTATAAATAATAATAATATTAAACTAAATACAATTACTCATAATATCAAAAAAGTAGATAAGATTATGATACATATTCACGGATTGGGGTCTCATTTTCAATCAATTTATAGTTGTATGAATGAAATACATGAACGATTTAATATATTGGAACCAAAAAATATTAAATCATATGCACTTGAATTAAGAGGGCACGGGAAGAGCGACGGCGTTAGATGTCACGTCGATAGTTTTGATGATTTTATTTCTGATTTACATTCTTTAATTGCTGAAATTAAAATCACTTACCCATTCACTCCGATTTATTTACTTGGTGAATCAATGGGTGGTGCAATTGCAATTAAATATACAATTATCTATCCATATATAGTAAGTGGGATTATCTTATTGGCACCAATGTGTGGAATGCCTCCTGAATTACAACCACCGCTTTATAAAGTATATCCATTAATAGCACTATCATATTTATTCCCGACCTGGGAATTAATTCCATATAAATCAGATAAAAGTTGTCGCTATGAAGAATATGTAAATGCAAAACAGTGTAATAATTATCAATATAATGCACCACTTCGCCTTAGTATGGGTAGAGAATGTTATAATACAATGAAATGGTTAAATGAAAATAAAAAAAAATGTATTACTCCATTTATTGTGTTTCATTCAAAAACCGATCCAATAACAAATATAGAAAATACTAAAATTTTTATTGAAGGATGTAGTACGAAGAATAAAAAATTTGTTGAATTGGAAGATGGTAATCATACCTTATTGGTTCCATTAAATGCAAATGACCCTCAGCCCTATAATATTATGATGCAAATTATAGACTGGATTTATAATATAAATAATGTATAAATAAAAATTGATTATTTTATGCTATAGATTTTATTATTTAATATATAATAAAATGTCATCTGAAATTCCACAAATTACAAACCTCTATAAACAAGTTCAAAATGCTTGTGCAACTACTACGAATGAATTTTACCAATATCAAAAAACCATTGAGGTATATCAAACAAATTTTAATATTTTAATTATTGAAATTAATAAATTGCGCGCTGAAATAAATAAATTGCAAGCTGAAATAAATAAATTGCAAAGATTAAATAATTCCGAAAATCCAAATTGATTTAATGCAAATATTGTTTTTGGTGGCAAATGTATAGTATAAATTATAATAAGATATATATTTATTCTTGCGAATAAATATATATCTTATTATAATGTACAGCTATGCTATAAATTATATAATTATATTTTATATAATTATATAATGTACAGCTATGCTATAGATTATATAATTATATTTTATATAATTATATAATGTACCAAGAAAAGTATCTTAAATATAAAGCTAAATATTTAGCTTTAAAATCTGAGCTCGAAAACAAGACAATGATTGGTGGTGGGAATAAGGTTGATATTATTCTATTTAAAGCTGACTGGTGTGGACACTGCAAACGTTTTAAACCAGTTTGGGAAATGTTGCATAAGAAATTTGAATCTAAATTTAATTTTATAACATATGATGCAGATAAAGATACAAATATGTTAGAAAAATATAAAGTCGATGGATTCCCAACAGTATTATTCAAGGATGGAGAACACGTTAAACCATATGAAGGGAGCCGTGAATATGAAGATTTAGAAGCGGTTCTTTCCAATTTAGTGCCAGTTTAAGAACCATAAATTAATTTTCATAAATCTCTATAAATCGTTCATTATTAATGTTATAGTTTATCATATTAATAATATTATCGAGGTCTACTAATTCATTCTTAATATTTTCTTGTATTAATATAAATTTATTTATATCTATATACGAATTACTTGCTAAAGCTTTTATATCGTGTGCACAATCTAATAGTTTTTTTTTCTTCATCTTATTACATTCTTCAATAATCATTAGATTGTCTCTTAATATGGCACAATCATTTTTTTTCTTAAATAATTTTATTTTACATTTATTCTCTAGCTCAATTAAACATTTATTTTGTTCTTCAGATAAATTTGAATATACCCTAATCATTTTTAATAATTAATATGAATAATAAATAATTTTTTATTAAAAGAATTAAACGATTAATATTTATAAATAGTATGGATTTATATGAAATATTGGAAATACCTACCAATGCAACTAAAGACCAAATTACTAAAGCATACAGACGGCTCGCAAAATTATACCATCCTGACAAGCCAAATGGAGATACCGAAAAATTCCAGCGAATTAATTATGCCTATAATATATTAATCTGTGATAATGTTAAAGTACAATATGATAGTATGAAAAAACCAAATAAAAGTAAATTTATATTATTTTTAGAAGAATGGTTTAAGAAACAAGTAGATTGTAATAAAAAAATTATTACAAAATTCTTTAATATTAATGATAATCTTATAAATAAAATTATAGACAATATTGATATATATGATTTTTCAGATTTATTAAATATCTTTAATAAAACCATTATCCCAAATAAAACTAATAGTTCACTTGATTGTTCTGAAACAGAAACACCATACTGGGATGAAGAACAAGCTGAATATTATCATCTTTCTACTTTACCTTTAAAATATCAACAATATAATGCTAATAATATTATGATTGAATTGAAATGCACTTTGGAAGAAATTCAATCAAATGCAATCCGTAAGATAAAAATTAAAAGAAAAATTATGAATGATTTTGTGGAAACAACTTGTAATTTTAATTGTTCTCATCCATATATTATATTTAATAATGGAGGCGATAATATGGATGGACACTTAATCATAAATTTAAACCTCCCGAGTACATATGAGTGGCTTCAAAATACTATTCTTCTTAATGTCAATATTAATTTATTCCAATATATTTATGGGATATCAATTCCAAGTTATAATATTGTAAATTGGATTCCATACAAAGATGGAACAATAATAAATGTAAAAGAAATAAATAATTATATATATGCGATTAAATTAAATACAATATATAATGATTCTATAGAGAATAAAGAAAAATTAGAAAATATTAATTAAGTTGCCACTTACGTGGCACTTTCTGTCTTGGCTTCGTGGTAGAACTTGGCAATGAATTTTTGGATATCCTTCTTGAGAATCTCACTATCCTTCTTTGCAACTCCTAGTGCTTTTTGTGCGGAACTATTTAGTTTGATAATATTTGTCTTCTTATTATCCTCTACGCGCTCTTCAACCAATCCTAGTTCTACAAACTTGGCATTGAGTAGCTTGGTAACCTCAGGGCGAGTCTTGAGCTCATACTTACCTGTTTCCTCATCGGGAATCATACCAATAAAGTCTCTCAGCTTCTCAGGCACTGAAACGGGCTTGTTGAATCCACCCTTTCCCGCATTACCTGTCTTGCGAGCCTTCTTTTTACCCTCCTGTGCTCGATAGTGTTTGTCAAATCGCTTAATATAATTAGATAGCTCCCTCATATTCTTACGATATGTGGTATTAAACTCCTTTTGAACCTGGTCAAATTCCTTTTGCTTTTCATTGAACTTGGCTTCAGCTCTCTCAATGTTATTAAATCGTTGGATGAGTTCATCGAATAGCTCGAGGGGTGTAAGACGCTTCCGCTTACTATCCTCTGCTGCTCCGGCTTCATCTTCCTCCTCTTCAACTTCCTCAACTTCTTCATCTTCCTCAACTTCTTCCTCATATTCTTCTTCAGAAAGGTGTTCTTCAACGGGCTTAGCATTCTTCTTATCTTGAACTTTAGGCATTGTTAATATAATTGGGTTGGGCTTCAATATGTTTGATTATCAATTTTTTTATAAACTATATTTGTGTTCCGTGCAATTCGCAAGTGCGAATTGTATTCACGGAAAACAAAGATGGTTGCGCGCACCACATTTTTTAAATATAGTTTATAAAAAGGTTAATAGGAAATCTTTGGATTTTATTATAAAATCCAAAGCCACTATCAATTTTTTTGGGCTTTTTATATAAAAAGAACAATAAATTAATAATACTTGTTAATTATCAATTTTTTTATAATTAAAATGTAAAGCTAACCACCATATCATTATCGCTTTCTGGGTCATATTCGACCTTTATATAGCTAATATTCTTTTTGGCTGTGGCTGGGCGTTTTCTAATTACCCTATCAGTAGCCCGTTTTTTGATATGTTTATTAGCTAATAATTCTGTCTGAATGGGTGTATAATTTTCGGCACAATATTCATATATCTTCTTTATGAAAAACCATCTATAAAAATTAAGCTGTCCAATAGTGGTTATAACACAATCGTCATGACAAAAGAAGGGTATTCTATCACCCCGTCCAAATGGGTCAAAATACTTCTTTCTATGGGCTTTTAATTGGTCTTTATATGAACTATATACATTAAAACTCGTTTTAACTCCTTTTTCATCTAAATCATAAATAATATTGTGTTTGGAGGCATAATTTGTAACAAAATATTCAAATGTTCGTCTTGATATCGTACTAGTTCCCTCTATTATTGATACTAATATATCATAATATTCTTTATTCTGGTAAAACTCTTCAAGAGACCTTAATAGTAATATTTCTTGAGACGTTAGATTCAATTTGTTATAAACACTATCATTACTTGCAGTATTATTACACATAAGTGCCATATTAATATCTTTAATTAATAGGTCTTTAATATGATTATTATTCTTCTTTTTCCGTTGAACTAGTAGATGAGCAAGCATCTATATTCTCAACTGGGATATCACTTGATGGAGTATTTTCATTATATTCTAATACAGATGATGTTATCTCACTTTCTGACCTAATGAAAATAGAATTATCTTGAACTGTATCTATTGCTACATCTTCAACCTCATTACCGTTTTCATCACTATCTTCTATCAGTTTATAATCATAAACTTGTTTCATACACGGTTTAAAATCCATTACAATCGGACGAATAAATAAACCAAACCCTTCCTCATTAATCCATATAGCATATACCTCAAGAATACATTTCATCCAACAATCACCTGTTATTTCATCAAATTGAATTCTTTTATTTTTTGTCATAACGTGGGTTTCAAAATCATTATTTTTTATTAATTTCATTCTAATAACTCCATTACTATTATCCATATTACTATCTTCCCGGATTGTTCTTTGATATTTCATTGTTTTTACATTTGCGAAATTCTCAAACCATTTATTATTATTTTTCGCATCTTTTATAATTTTCTTATCTAACATCTCTATAAAATTTATAAATCGAGACATTTTTTCTGGTTCCTTACCAACAAGAGGAACATCTAAACTATAAATATCTCTCTTACAATTTGGTTTATTACGTGATAACATTGTTGGTGTCTGAAAAACGAAATTTTTTAATTTATGATTATCCATATAATTTATATAAACTATTGTTTTTTTTCCATTTGATTTAATATCAGAATAATAGATATTGTTTAAATCCAATTCTTTAATTCTATATGGGACCTTTGTGTTCATTAAATTTAAACTAGTTAAATATTTAAATAGTTTGAATTTATAAAATAATTATTTTTACTTTTGCTTGCGAGTAGGTGCCTTGCCCTTACCCTTTGCTACTGGCTTGGGTGGTTCTGGTTCAGGCTCTTCTTCCTCCTCCTCTTCTACTTCTTCAGCCTCTTCTTCAGCCTCTTCCTCTTCCTCCTCTTCTTCCTCATCGGCAGGAGGTGGTTGAGATGTCTTCTTGAGAGGGAGTGCACTCTTTGATGGAGCAGGTGGAGGACCCTTAAATCTATTGGAATCGGATTCTTCCTCATCTTCGCTATCAATGAACTTGTCATTGTTGCGATAGCTGGCAAGAAGACTGTTTCCACTTCCTGCACCAGGCTCGACTTCCATCTTGATAATCTTAAACATTACACCATATTGTAGTTGTGCATCAGGTTGACTAGCCTTCTTTTGCGCCCAAAGCTTGACTGGACTAATGATTGCACGCACATTCGATAGATAGGTGACAAATTCAGCATACTCTGTTACACTCTCGATAGGACGATAGGTGAGATTTCCATCTTCATCAACAACGTTCTTACCTTCATCATCGAGAACTGGAACAACATTTGGCGTTCGTTCACGCTTTCCATCTTCATTAAGAGTAGACTTGAAAATCTTGGTCTTAATCTTAGTCTCAGGCCACGTGGTATCAACCTTGGGCTTGAGGTAGGGTGGGTAAGGACGAGTACGCTTGGACTTCTTCTTGGTTTCATCTTCTTCATCTTCTTCAAGAGGAGAGCGAACAATGGGAATGTACTTGTACTTGGGAGCCTTCTTACCAAAAAACTTGTCCTTCATTTCCTGGCTACCCAGGTAATTATCTAGCTCAACCAGCTTATCGTGGAAGGCTTGACTCTCTGGGTGTTCAGAATTGAGGGGAATCTTGAGCTTGGCTCGGTCGGCATCACTCTTAATGTATTCACTCATACGGGGAACACCATAATCATCCAGTTTAATCCAGGGAGCTTGGAGCATCAATGCTTGTCCGTTCTTACCATATCTAGGGTAGGCAATAAGTTGGCTCTTAGAGCGGTCATTCTCGGCAAGTTCGGTAAAAGATAGCTGAGATACATCAAAATCTTGAAACTTGGTGGTTTCTTGTTCGGTTTGCTTGTGTGAGGTCATTGTTAATTTACTAATGGTTTTGTCTTTAAATACTTTATTATTCAACTTTTTTAAAACGCATTTTTTTTAAAATATATTTTGGTTTCCGGTTATTCGTTTAAAGATATATACATATATATAATAACAATGGAACAGGAAAACATACAGCATACAAATTTTGATAAATTAGTATCAAAACCAGATATATTGAAGGGGCTATATCTGAATGGATTTAATGCACCCTCTAGTATACAGGTAAGAGGGATTGAGGCGATTAATACTGGAAAAGACTGCATCATCCAGTCTCAATCAGGTACCGGTAAGACGGCGACTTTCTTACTGGGATGTATTAATAGAATATATAATGATTATATCGGGCGTGTTATCATATTAGCGCCAACTCGCGAACTTGCCACGCAGGTCCATATGGTAGCACAAACCATAACGCAATATAGTAAACTATCCTTATCCTTATGTGTGGGTGGGACGAGTATTACCAAGTACAATACAAATATTGTGGTGGGGACCATTGGACGTATCAATCATATGATTGAGGCTAAAAAATTACGAATGGATAATATTAGCTGTTTTGTCATTGACGAAGCGGATAATATGACGGATGAGAAGGATATGACGGATATGAATAAACTTCTTAATAACATACCAAATACATGTCAAAAGGTTCTTATTTCTGCCACTCTTACCCCATCCGTTTTTAAACTGACTGATAAGATTATGAATGATCCAGTTAAGATTTTACTTAAAAATGCCGATGTCGCGGTCGACCTTATTAGTCAGTTTTATTTGGATGTAGAAGTGGAAGAAAATAAGTTTGATGTATTTATAGATTTATATAATCTTATTTCAACAACTCAAACAATTATTTTTTGTAATACCATTAAGAAGGTCCAATGGCTAGCTGAACAATTAGCATCACTTAATTTTTCTATTACTACTATTCACGGGAAGATGACACAACAAGAAAGAAATGATATCGTACAAGAGTTTAGAGATGGGAAAACAAGAATTCTTCTTACTACTGATTTGCTCGCGAGAGGGATTGATGTTCCCCAAGTCAATCTAGTTGTTTGCTTTGATATGCCACAAGATAAAGAAACATACATCCATCGTATTGGGCGTTGTGGACGGTTTAATAAAAAAGGTGTATCTATTAGTTTCGTCCGTATGAATGACCAATCGGATGTTAAATTTTTGAATATGATGAGAAATACATATAAGATTAATATTAAGGAATTACCTGAGAACATTGACACGTTTTTGTAATATTTTGTGTCCATTGCCATTTAAATAAAAATAATTGATTTAATTATTTTTATTTAATTTTAAAATAACTTTGTAAAACAAAGAACTTTTATTTAACCGTATAAACACCCATATCACGCCATTCACTATCATAATACCATCTATACATTGCTTTTACTTCCGTATCACTAATTAATTCTAGTGTAAATAGTTCTGGATAACTATGATTAAAAATATCTGGTAGATTATCAACATATTTACGAATGGGTCCAACCGTATCGAGTTGAGATAAGTCATAAATACGTTCATATTCATCATTCCCACCATAAACATATTCGTTAATAATTGCAAGTGTTCCATTTGGTGAAATACTCTTAATATTATACCAAATTTCATATGCATATTTACCAATTACAAGATTGCCTGTTTCGCAGTTAATATAACACATCATTCTATGATTCATAGTGCCAATAAACCACTGAATATTATTAATTTTCACAAATGTCTTCATCATATTATATGGACCTCGAGTACATTCTTTGTATGAGGCAATTACCTTATCAGTATCAATTCTATGAATCTTAATCAGATTATATAGAGGCTTAATATATTTGTTTGACGTACCATTACTATATATTGTCTGTTCATAGGTCTCATTATCTGGGTCATCATACTTTTTGGCAATAAAATTATCAGTTCTTGATACTTCTGTCATTAATAATATTATAAATATAATAAATTAAGAATAAATAAATCAATTTTTATTAGTCTTTTTAATTTGGAATAAAAAAGTCATTCCTTGCAAAACCATATTCAATAATATCCTCAAACAATGGTTCTTTCGTAAGGGGTATGAAGCTGGTTCGCCCACCTGTTTCATTCTCAATATATTCTGAATTTCTCAATTTCTCTGTATCAAGAATCAAATCAAATGAACCCGTACCACCATTCATAACGCGACCCACTGCAATACGACTTGATACAGATTTTAATTTATCGGTTTCACTAAAGATTGCAGCATTGATAAAGTGATCCATTGTATTTTCAAATGATGCCTTACTAATGGGGTCATTATCTACTTTATTCATACCATGTCTATCAATCGATACCACTTCTCCGCTATAAGTCATTGTATCTACTAGGAGGGAAATGTGGGCGTGATTAATGCTACCACCGCCACCTGCTTCATAAGTATTAATAAGTTCATTAATGATAATATTACGTGCTGCCTCAACACCGTATCTCTTATAAACCGTTTCAATATCATTAATACGAGTCCTTGTATGATTAATACCCTTGAGCATCAATATACCATCCAAGTTAATACCATCTGTTGTGGCTACATATTCCTTCTCAACAACCATATCACCCTCGCTATTTGCAATCATTCTACGTTCTTGATTTTGTGCAACATTTGCAATATTATCAATACCCTTCAGTGTAATAACATTAAGAATCATATCAAGGAATGATGTAAGCATTGTGTAGTTGAAATCATTGAGACGGAATCTAATATGAATTATATTATCATTATTACTAAGGATAGCAAGACGGTCAACATTCAATAAAATCTCTTTATGTTGTTTCTTAACTGTCTTGAGATTGGAAAAGTTCTTGTACCAATAAGTAATGAATTTCGTCTTGATATCCAATAAAGTTGTTTCCTTGTCCATCATCTTTTCGAGATTCATCTTGAGACGAATAACGAATGGTAATGATTTAATGCTATCCTTTGCATTGTTGACATAGAATGGATTGGTTGTATTATCTTGTGCCAAAATAGCGGATAAGTCATCCCTTCCATCCATACTATAATATATTTCAGCGCTTTCAATCAATTCCTTAATAGTAAGATGCTTGAAATAGGAAGCAATCATATTGGTATCCGACTTGCTCGTATTATATTTATCATCAAAGTACACAAATGTTTGAGGTGTCTTGATACTCTTACTATAGCTCATAATTTCTTTAATTCTGGGTACACCGCTATTTGCCGAGCCCTTACCAGCCACACCAGCAAAGTGCTTGGTATTTAGAGTATTGTGGACCAATATACCATTGTTAATCATAAATGTTTGATTACCTGGAACGGTAAAATCATAAACATATTCAGTTTGGTCCGGTGTATATTTCTCGATAGCAACAATCTCGTCCCAAATAACACCTGAATCCCTGGCTTGTTTTAATAATTCCAATTCATTCATAATATTCTTGGCATCTGGATGGTTTTCAAAATCAGTAATATATTTTTCCAAGGTACGTCTACCAATTGCTTCCTTCTTTATCCATCGTCTATATGTTCTACTTTGTCCTGGTAATTTAAGTGTCTTGCCACAATAAGCAATTAATTCACCCAATCCATTAATTCTATCAATATCATCTGAAAGATTATGAATATCTTTGCGCATTGTATATTCAACAATATTATTCAATTTGTCTTCGTGCAAGAGTGTTCCAATCTTTTCCTTATATAATGGACCATAACGTGCAGACATTGACAAGTTATATAATGGCATACCTTTAACCATTTGTTTCTTAACTGAGCCAAAGATATCAAAATAAGTTAATAACATTGCAATATCGGTGATAAGGTCTTCACTTCGGCTGCATACACGGATTTGATTACGTGTTTTATCGGATTGAAAGTTTCCGTCTCCATCAATATATGCCTGAATTAAACCGGCTTTAAACTCATTTGGTGCAGTGAATGCAAAATCAGGTACACGCTTGACGAATGAACCAGTGCCCATCTTATCAAGCATAAATTCTGCTAATTCTCTATGGCTAAAGTTTGTTGATGTACTGGGTCCAAATTGTCCTCGATAGTATCTAACTTTCACATCTTTATCAAATCGCTTTGCAAATTTTTTTGTATTATTGATAAAATGTTGTGAAATATTTGTAATATTGATATTATTATTTGAAATATTACCCTCCGCCAAATAAGCACCGATGAACCAGCCAAACAAATAGTCAAGTTTATACACAAATCTATTTATTTTAATTGTATGATTAACAAAGGTGTTATCAATATGTCTAGCAACAGGGATACGCATTTTAAGTTTTAATTCTGCGCCAGTAATTGGGACAACTGTATTGTTCTTCCTAATAAGATGTGAATGACTCAGGGTAGTGGTAACTGTCCTGCCACTCTTTGTTATAACTTTCATTAAATCACCATTTACTGGATGGCGACTGATGTGTGAAATCTTATTCCAATGAGTCTTTTCCTTTCCATCTACTCCGACAATATAATATTCATAATCTAAAGAATCTAAATCAGTTTCAACACTATTAATGTGTCCGGTGCTGTATGTTAGGTCTGGATTATTATTTATAATTGAATCGCATAATTTACCAATCTGAACTGTTTTTAAGCCAATTTTACCGGTAGATTTGGATTTTAATAATAATCTAATTTTAGTGCTAAAATAGCACGACATTTGAGAGGTTGGCTCACCGATCGACTGCGCAGCCACAACACCCACCATTTCTCCGGGCTCTACCAACGAACGAGCAATGTGGACGCGAATGTCCTCAATTAGCTTATCAAACTGAGCCTTGTTCAATTTATAATTCACAATACAACTCTTTGGCGATATGTATTCATAAAGTGCCAATCTAAGAAGAAATTTATATGCTTTATCATCTTCACGGAGCAATTTAGAATTTTTTTTCATAACAGTAATAAAACGCTCATCATAGTCATATAACATATTATCAATCGCATCCATTATGTATTGTGGATTGATTGCCATTTCATCCTTACCATTCAACTCTTGTGTAATACGCAACAAGTTAATGGGAAGCATAAAATTGTCCTCAATAACCTTATAATTACCAGTTGCCCGAGTATAAAAATTACGGAGCTTATCACGCATATCAATCATTGTATCATATGTTTTCTTATTAAATTTATCAATATCTGTCTTGTAATGTTTCTCCAGATATTTCTTTTCATCATCTGTAAAAACAAATGCTTTTTTAATTGCTTCATTGTTCATATTCATCAGATTAATCTTGACTTGGGTTTGTTTTTGTTGGTCAATTCCACTTTCACCATAAAGATATTGAACCAAAATACCATTTGCCGTTCTAATAATACCTTCATAGTTTACCATTAAATCTTCCATAAACTTGATGCACTTGCGCTGAATATATCCTGTTTCGGCTGTTTTGATTGCAGTGTCGATAAGACCCTCCCGACCACCCATCGTATGGAAAAAGAATTCGTGTCCCTTCAACCCATCCAAGAAACTAGATGGCACAAATCCACGTGCTTCAGGGGTATCATCGTTTTGATGGAAAATTGGCAAAGTACGACCTGCTACGCGCTTTTTAATACGTTGACCTTCAATAACTACTTGACCGAGACACCCGGCAATCTGGGTGACGTTGAGGGCACTGCCCTTCGCACCCGAAGACACAAGAATATTGAAGCCATTATTTTTATCAAGCACGTCCATAATCATTTTACCAACATTCGAACTAACCGTATTAAGGTCCATATTCATAATCCCTTCACCCATTTCCGGTACAATCTTATCATTATCATTCTCAAATTGAGTCAAACGATGATTCGCTGAAATAATCTTTGTGTGAATGATTTCTTTGATTTCCTTTGTAAGGTTATCTGGAATGAATGTATCTTTGAGACCAACCGTCAGACCCTTATTAAGGAGGTAGTTTAGTACCAGACGCTGTGTGTCATCGATAAAATGTTGTGTATGGGTTGGACCATACTTGTCCCAAATGTAGTGAATAATACTGTTTTTCTTGGTGGAAAGCTGTGATTTATCAAGAAGACCATCAACTAGTTCACCATTTTTGATTTGGAATATGACATTACCACCCTTTTTAACGGTGGAATTAATACCACTTGGAATAATGTGGCTAAATACCATGCGACCAGTTAGATCTTCGCCTTTGGACATTTCTTGTTTGGTAGTACTACTGGTATTACATAGTAAATTTGATGCAATTTCATATGGGATATTTTCATCCATCGAAAGCATATATGCACCGGATAGTGAATCCTGTACGCAACCAATAATTGGATTTGAATCTTTGGCTGCAATAATTTGATATTTAACGTTTGCAATCATTTCTAGCTCATTACGAGCCTGGATAGACTGCGCTAAATGCACGTTCATTTCGTCACCCGTTTCAAATTAGATGTAATTTTACGTGTAATTAGTGTAATATTTTAAATACACTATTTTTACATCTAAAATGCGAAATGTTCCCCAAAGTTTCCAGTGGGGGTGGACTGTATCTTAAGCCATATCAGGTTTGCTAGACCATCATTTATGACCAACACCCGTTCAGTCTCTGAATGCGCTCCATTCTTCTTGCATAACGAAGGGAAGGAACTGCACTGCGGATTATCCAATCTCATACATTATTACCATTGGGTTCGGCTATTAACCGAGGTCCTCTTTACTATTTCTAATAAAGAGTGGTAGTATGAGCTCTAAGGAACTTCCCGCAACAAGGTGTTTTGCAATTAACTTTCATTTGTAATTATCGTATTATTTTTATTCTTAATTGTATTTAAAAAATCGACTGCCATGTCGTAGCTATCATCAAGAGAAATATGGACTCCGCCAAAATCTGCTTTCTTTTTCTGAACAAGTACATACCATCCATATTGTTCGCCTTCACGATTAAGTGGATGGATATATTTTTTAATATCTTCATTTTGTTCAATAATAACTTCCGCAAATCTTTCTATTTTTTTATCCTTACTATAATTCATCACACCAGTTGAAACTCTTTTTTTGCTTTCATCAGTATGAGCAAATTGTTTACCACCAGTATTTAAATTATATCCGTTTGGAAAGAGGGAGTTATTTTTAATGATTTCTTCTTTTTCAATATGTTCAGCATCAGCAATTGGGCATACTCGAATGAGTTCCACTTTAAAATTATCAGGTCCATATTTTTTAATAGCATTATTTAGATATTGTGATTGATTTTTTTTAGTAGAAAATGCTTCGCTTACGTGGCAAGCAAATCTTCTTTCCATACCATAAGGTCTATATTTCTTATGGTTCAATATATGAGATACAGCTTGACCTACATATAATTTATTATCAATCTTATTTATGATTTTATATATTTCACAATATCTTTTTGATTCATCAGTTAGAATAACAGACTTGAGGCTGGTATCAATATTATTTTCCATTAATATATATGGCAGTTAATTTTTTAAACTACTTTGATAGTTTTTGAAATGAATATGAAAGTTAATTACTATGGGGTTGCACGCTTTTAACGCCCCATGTTTTCGACAGTGAGTTTATCGAAATCAGCATTATATGGTTTACACACCGATACATTCATACGCAGTGTGTTGCTATCGTCTCGCTCCAATACGTGTACACGATGACCCATCATAGAGGGTTTGTGTAGAGTGGGCTGACGGTTAAATAGTACATAGTCGCCATTTACAACGTGGCGTTCAACAATATCACCATATTGAAGTTTAATATTTGCTTTTCTATATCTGAGGTCAATTCGTTGTGTTATTGTTTTTCCATTTACTGATGTGTTTTTATACACATAATTTGCACCTGGATATGCATCACGACCATTCATCACCAGATGAGTAAGATGTTTAATATTCATTGGTGTAACTTCTTCTGGAATCGTCAAATCTTTTGCTACACGAAGAGGTATACCAACCATATCAATATCAATATATGGATCACTTGTAATAACACTACGAGCCGAATAATCGACACGTTTACCCATAATATTTAGACGCATTCTACCCTCCTTCCCCTTAATGCGGTCAGAGATTGAATTGATAACACGCCCACCTGTTTTAAATTCTGATTTGGGCAATGATGCGCTATCATTATCAAAAAATGTAGCGACATTATATTGGAGTAGAGTAATGGCATCATTCAATCCCGCTGAATCTTTATTCATCTCATTCCTAACACGAATATTACTATTAATAATATCCGCAATTTTCAGAGTAAGAGAATCCTCATGAGTAGATGACGCCATAAAATCAATCTTGGCAGTGGGACGGATAATAACTGGTGGAACGGGAAATCGTGTGAGAATCATATCTTCGGGTCTAGATTCGTTGACATTGAATCCAAGGAGATAAGCATCCATATCCGACATATTACGGAGAATGTGATAACACATACGAGGAGACAAATAATCGCGAACAATCTTTGTCCCTTCCATTGTATCACCTGTTGCCTCATCTACATTGGATGTACCAACTTCTTTCTCAAGAACAATTCTAATTGATGCACTTGTTTCTTTTACTTCTTTCTTAATTTTTGGAACTGGTGTTCCGCAAACATTACAATAATTAATATTCTTGACCATTTCTTTGATTTCCTTAAATCGATATTTGCCGGGTTTATTGGCAAATCGTTTAAGATTTTCTTCTGTTCTCTCAATCAAAATATTAGAACATTTTAGACAAATGCACTTCATAATTGTAATGAGATGATTCAGAAAACCAAAATGAAAGACTGGTTCAGCCAATTCGGTATGACCAAAATGACCCTCGCAATCCATCGAATTCATCCCACAAGTAGTGCAATTTAAATAGATATCGCAACTTCCCAGACGCAAATCAACTAGACCACCTTTTTTTGGTTCATAATTATCATATGAATCTGGTACATTAATACCAAAGGGGTCATTTCGAACAGCAGAATATTTCTTTATCATGTCGTTTGTATATATACCAAAGCTAATTTCTTTGATATTTTTAACATCCTCGTTGTAAAACTTTGATTTTAATGACATACTTATTGATATATAGTAGAAATCTTTATATAATATTTAATAATCAATTTTTATTAAAAATACATTACTGTGTTTTTAATGAATATTAATAATATTTATTACTTATCAATTTTTATTACTTATTAAATAAAGACAAAATAATTATATAATTATAATGCAAGAATATAAACAGTTTCTTATCGCTAAGATTGAAGAATATAAACAATATAATAAAAATAACACTATTAATACCGAACCATATAATCTTGATATATTTGATAATATGATGAAAGTAAAACAACATAATATCCCTTCTATATTGCGCGAATATCTCACCACAGTATCATCGTGTTTTTATATTAATGACAGCCTTATTATGATTGATATTAATATATTTCCAGATTATAATGATATTATAAAATGTGTCTCGGGCGATTCGAAAACGGTTTTTGAATCTTCACGGACCTTGATAAATGCGAAGCATTTATCACAGCAAATCCGCAAGGATTTGACCAAAAGAGCGTCCGAACATCTTTTGGCGAAGCCAATAGAAACGGTAAGACCGTTTCTGAATTGCGGGTCGCACAAATATAAAAATACAGAATATAATATAAAAATGCCCATTTTTGTATTTTTTAATGTTATAAATAAAGAAGAATTTTATTTTGATTTATTAGATTATAAAGTTTGGAGTTATAATAATGGGATATTAAAAGAGATTGATAGTTTGGAAAATTATTTAATATCAGTATTAAAAGTCCCACAGAAACAAATTTATATTATTAATCCAGATAATAGTATAAATTGGCATAATTTACAAACACTAATGCTAAATAATTTCAAAATGATTAAAAAACCATATAATAAAGATGAATTGGAACCATATCGCGAATTATTAGATGAAAATTTATATAATTATCTATTGTTTGTCTCTAAAGAAATATATATTGGTAAAGATAAATATTGCATATCCATTAAGGATATCGATGAATTACAATTTAGTGAATGTAATAGTCATTACGATGATAATTTTAATGATATGGTATTATCTATTGGTTATATTTATGGTAATCCAGAAGGAC
>Ga0214917_10001823_pt1 | contig 27003 bp, 49 predicted proteins | sample LL_1208_BB_MetaG_FD_177983 | JGI IMG/M metagenome (GOLD analysis project Ga0214917, IMG submission 177983) | Freshwater microbial communities from Lake Lanier, Atlanta, Georgia, United States - LL_1208_BB | ecosystem: Environmental > Aquatic > Freshwater > Lake | place: USA: Georgia | collected... | reverse complement strand
GAACTAACATAGAAGAAGTAAATGAGTGGATTGAAACACATAAGGGGAAAATAAAAGCAATGAAAATGACATTAAACCATATCGAAACCCAATTAAATGATTGTCGGCATAAGATAAAAAATGGAGATAATTGTGGACTTAAAGGGCAAATGTCAATTTTTGATATACTATAAAATTAAACTTATTCAAACATAATCGAATGGTAAAGGAAGTTTCAAAACCAATAATCAATGCTGAATCTTATATGTTAAAAAAAGGTTATCAAGGACAATCTTTTTATAGCGAAAAAAGTGATAAGTCAATGACTGCTTTAGCAAATCACTACAAACGAAAAATAAAAACCGAGAGAATCATCGGTATTTTAGGTCATAAACAAAACCCAAGCGTTGTAAAACTCACTAAAGTAACAATTTTATGAATAACCCTGCTGAAATAATTACAAGTGTAGCCGTTTTTGTTTTTGTAATGTTCATTTTGATAATCGTGCTTGATGTTTTTAGGCAAACGAAAGATTTTGAAGATAAAGAATAATAGAACCAATTATTAAATATGAAAGAGCAATTAACTATCAAAAAAGCACGAAGCCACCGCTTTTGGTTAGGTGGTGTTATGTGCCGTTTATTTCATCATATTAGAACTATTGAGGAGTGTAAATTCATTGATAGAGTTGATGGAAGAGAAGTGGGGCAATATGAATGTTGTCGGTGCAATAAAAGATTTATGGCTAATTCAAAAAGAAGTTGGTTTCGTGTCTATAATTAAATGGCATATAACGGTTCTCGGCTTGGCGAGGTTGGGGACTTAAAAGCACAATCGCTCAAATTAATTACAAACTTTAATAAATAGAACAAATGAACAATTCAGAACAAAACCCCCAATCTTGCCAAACCGATGTTAGCAGTAGTATTTTGCTAAACACTGGAACTGGCACTAAATTTATTCTTCCTTTAGAAATGAGATGGCAACCTAAAGAAGATATTACAACCTACGAATTAGCAAAGTGTTTGCCTTACTTATTGAGATATACAATGCCTTATGAAATTGATAAATCAGAAAATCATTTCAGACATTTTGAGATTATTGACCACAATCGGTAATATTACTGCTAACGTTTGGCAATATGAAACGGTTGCCTTATAGTTCGTTTCAAAATATGATGCAGTTTTCTGGCAACTGTTTTATATTGCTTGTTATAGCCAGTTAATTATTAAAATAATGAAAAACTACATTAAAAGCAAAATGATTGATTTACCACGTTCTTTTCGTATTTGGTGGGGAAAATGTTTCCTGTATATGTTAGGCAAAATTGGAACACACGAGTTTGATGATGATATAATCCTATACAACGAATTGAAGCGGTGGGTCGATACGAAAGGAAAACCTACCACACCGTTCCTTTAATTGGCTATAACTAATCAATAAGCGAAAGTCAACCGATAACTTGACAAAATTCTAATTAAATTGGTAACAAGTAAAGCGATAACTTGTCTTTTACGGCACAATTATTCGGAGATTTGTGAATTATATAACAACTTAATAAATTAACTAAACTTTGTATAAATGAAAAAACAGACAGCAGTGGAGTGGTTATTTGCACACCTATTACCTTTTCTTCCATTTTCTGACCCAAAAGAAAGAGAGTATTATAGAAAGTGTTTAGCGGAAGCCAACGCAATGTTTGAGGAGCAGATAGTTGACGCTTTTGGTGTTGGATGCCATCATGAATCTAAACGACTTGTTGGTTATCAAGACACGGCTGAACAATACTACAACGAAACATACGGAGGTAACAAATGAAAGCAACACTATGTTAGCGGTATGTGCTTATTGTCAAACGTAAATTAAAATTCAAAACAATGGATTTATCAACTTACAAATTTCCCGAAGTAACGAAAGTAGATTTAGCTTTCCCAACATTCAACACTCCAAAAGAACTTGTTGAAGAAGCAAAAAAAAGAAACCCACAAAAAGGAATGAAAAAGTTTAGTGAATTATTTTATTCAGGTGGTAAAATTGAACTTAAAAAAGATGTTGAAGGCACTTGGAAAGAAAATGCTTATATGTATGCTCGTGCTTTAATGGGTTCTTGGTCGCCAAAACACGAACACAAAGAGTTAGTTGTTGGAATGATTTTCGAGGAATGTTTGGTCTTGTAGCATTACCGCTAACTAATCAATAAGCGAAAGTCAACCGATAACTTGTCTTTTACGGCACAATTATTCGGAGATTTGTGAATTATATAACAACTTAATAAATTAACTAAACTTTGTACAAATGAAAAAACAGACAGCAGTAGAATGGTTCTTTGATAAAATGAAAAGCTACTTTGAACACGATGGAGAGTTATTTGAAACGGTTTGCATGACCTATGCTATTTCGAAAGCAATGGAGAAGGAGCAGATTCTTGAAGCGTTTGATGAAGGGCAAGAATATGAATATCAATATCATATCAATTCAACACCAAAATTCGATTCTCAAACTTACTATAACGAAACATATAACGATAACAAATGAAAAAAGCAACTAAATCAAAAACGACACGAAAGGTTAATCAAAAAAAGATGGAGGTGGGAAAAATCATACTCTCTTTTGTCGAGCATAAACTTAAAAATACCAATCAAGTTACAAATCTCCAAATTGCTGATTATGTGTATAAAACAATGAATGTGAAAATTAGTGATGTTGAAATACGGAAAACCATATCTGACTTTAGAAATCAAAATATAGTTTCGTTATTGTTAGCAGATTCTAAAGGGTATTTTGTTGCTCAAAACGAATTGGAAGTAAAAGAGTGGATGTCATTACATCGAAAAAAAATTGATAGTATGAAAATAACTTTACAAAACATTGAAAGACAATTGGAGAGAAGGTTGTTAGTGGCTGAATACTATGGAGAGAAGTTTTAACGTATATGCGCTACATTTCGCTCAAAACTTGCGCTTATGCCTACAAAGTTGAAAGATAAGCGAAACATTGTATATTTGTGAACAAACCTAATACAAACTAATATGGCAAACGAATATTTCAAAAAAATGAACAAAGCAAGGAAAGAAGGTGCAAAGTCATTTACCTATGATGGCAAAACCTATGTCGCTTCTAAAACTAAAACGGGAATGATTGTTTACAAGCAAAAATAATAAATAGAATAAGATGAGAACTATGGAAAAAATAACCATAGATGACTTTCGATTTCTATTATTTCGCTTAATCTTTTGGATTGTCACTCTATCCATAGTTTTCTACATTCATTTAGATTCGCAAAAGCAACAAGAAAAAAAACAACAAGAAAAAGATAAATGCTTGACTATCCAATCCAACTAAACACCCTTGAATTTAAGGCAGTAGTTAATGAATTAGTTGCTGATTGTGATGAAGTAGTAGAAACGGGAACATTTCAAGGAAACGGAAGTACGAAAATTTTTGGGGAAACGGGTAAGTACGTTATTACTATGGAGTGCAATTTTAACAACTATCAAATTGCATCTCAAAATCTTCGTCAGTATCACAATGTTGCACCATTTCACGCTCTATCACTAAAGCGAGATTATTTATTAAAGTTTTTACTGAATGAGAATTTTGACTTAAACACAAATTACGATTCACCATATCCTAAAACATTTTATATGCGAGAGATTGGTGAGAATGTACTTTTTGAAAACGGACTTAACCTTTTTTGCAACAACGATAGAAAGCAGTTAATTTTCTTGGATTCAGCAGGGGGAGTAGGATATGCCGAGTTTTTGGAAGTAATGTCATATAGTGAAGAATTTTTGAAAAACAAAATACTTGTCCTTGATGATATTCAACATATAAAGCACATACGGAGTGTTGCTACATTATTAGAAAAAGGATATGAGGTATCAGTAAGTCAAGAGAATAGATTTGCTTGGTGTAGATTGAATAAATAAAAAAAGGCAAAGTCGTTACCTTGCCTTTGCATTAACCTAAATCTATTACTATACCGATTTTACATTATTGAACCTTGCAAATCATCATTCGCATCGAAATCCATAAACCCTGCAAATGATTTTTTAGGTACTGCGGTTGCAGTTACATTCGGATTTTTTATTGCTTTTTCTCTTTTTTTGATGTATTCATCAACAAGTAGTTTCCACGCAGGATTTTCTTTCTTGTATGTGTCTATAAGAGTAATTACTTTTTCGGGTAAATCATTAAACCTTAAATCATTAAGCATAATTTTTTGCTCAATATAATTTTCTTCTTTTTTAGTGAATAACTCATTTTTCCCCCTTTTTTTGCGAAAGTAATTCCTATCAGAAATCATTTTCAAAAGAGCCAAATCTTCTTTTGGTACAAGAGCAGTATTTTCTTGTTCAATTGGTGCTTTGGTCGTTTTTATTATTTGGGTACTATTGTCATCATCAGTTTCTTTTGCTTCTTCATTTTTCTTACCAAACTTTTTGTAAGCCATAAAGCCAATTATGAGTACGGCAATGCCAACACCTCCGTAAATAAGTGTTTTATTTTTCATATTACTATTATTTACATTATGTACGCTTGAACATCGGGAAATCCATCGAAATCCATAAACCCTGCAAATTTTGAAGCAGGTTTTGATGCGGCAATTGGTCTAACTAAATTTTTTGTCATAGGGCGTGACATTGATTGAACGGGTCTTGCCATTGGTTTTGCCATAGGTCGTGAACCCATTGGTTTTGCCATAGGTCGTGAAACCATTGGTTTTCCAATAGGTCGTGAAACCATTGGTTTTCCCATAGGTTTTGCCATTGTTTTAACTTGCCCTTTACCCTCACGTTCTTTTGCTAAATCTTTACCTTTTGATGGTGCTTTTGGTGATTCGGGTGCAGGTGCGCCACCGCCACCGCCACCGCCACCACCCCCACCTTCTTGTGGAGTTTCTTCTGCGACTTCTTCTTCACTTGCTACTTCTTCTTCCATTTTAGTTACTTCATCGCCTTTAGCAATAAATTTTTTGTATAGGAGAAATGCTACTACCAAACCGCCACCTATGTATAAAATTTTCTTGTTCATTTTATTTATTTGTTTATTTATTTACTCATTATATTATCTAATCTTTCCATCATTTTTTTCCTTATCGGTAAGTATATCGCAAGTTCCCTTTGGGTTAATGCTCTTTCCACATCTTTCCTTGTTTCAAATTGACTTGCTTTTTTCAAAACGATATGTTGCTCTCTTGACAATCTTTGCAACAAACTATCTATACCTAAAACTTGATTTGCGCTCGGCTTAACACCTTGACGTAATATAACACCTTCATATCTACTTCCTAAAGGAGTTTTAATGAATTTTGAATAACTATCTATTATTTTATTATTCGATATTTCATTGTAAACTGCCCCAAGAAATTCTTGATTCTTTTTTTGATTTTGTTTATTCCACCAATAGAGCGCAATTATTCCCAATGTTATCCAAATGATAGTATAATCTTGATTATCGCCAAGATTATCTATATCGGCATTAATTGGTGTTGATGTTGTTTGCGATACTGCTTGTTCCATATCAATCAAAACTTGCGAAACCATTAAAGGCAAAGTCGGCTTCTTCGCTGAAACCTACACCGCCCGATGCTTTACATTCTCTTTTGAATTGTCTTTTTGCTTTTCCTTTCAATCCTTTCGATTTTGCTTCGGCTCGACAATCTCTGCGCGTTTGTCTTTTTTGTTGCCTCGCTTCTTTTTTAGATGCAGGGGGTTCAATAGTCGGTGTTTCAGTTTCAGTTTCATCAGCAATATCAATATCGCTTTCAGATGTACTTAAACTTTTTACGCCACCTAATTGATTAGAACTTGATGAACTACCTTGTTTTGATTTCCACCAAAAATAGCCACCAACCCCTGCTACTGCCAAAGCACCAATTCCTATAATTAGACCTTTATTCATTTTTTAATTTTTTATTGTCAATAATTTTATCAATCCGAAAATAGTTAAGCCAACTGCTCCTAACTTCAACCATTTTTTCCAACCCGTTGATTTTGCAGTTATTTCAACTATTTGTCCACTTGGTAATGCGCTATAATCTTGATTTTTCATCAAAACATAACTATCTCCATTTACCTTAAATGATTTATCCTCGTAACCTATACTCTTTGCAACATAATCTCCGTTGTTCAATTTAACAACACCATCAATGTTTGCTGATGCCATAGGTTTACCACCCTGCCATATTATAGCAGGGATGCCTAAATTATCTTTATCAACAATAGTTATTTCAGCCATTAAAACTCTATACCATTAAAGGCAAAGTCAGAATCTTCATCACTAAATTGTGCAACAGATGTAGAAAGTCCTCTTTCTGCCAAGCGTTTCAATTTTCTCCTTCTTCTTTTCTCTCTAATTCTACGTTGTCTTATTGCTTGTTGTTCAATTGATGGGCGAAGAATGTCCATCTCTGCTGAAACTGAAAACATTTCATCATCACCATCAAAACTTCCGTAGCGTTTTTTGATAGCGGCAATTTTCCGTTGATACTGCTCCTTGTACGCCATATATTTAGGCGATGATGGTGTTAAACCTGCCGTGTTTGAGTTAAATTCTTTAGTAGCATAATAAATTTCCTTGTCCATTTGACCACTATCGGCTGAAAACATTTCATCTTCATCATCAAATCCAACACTTCCGTAGCGTTTTTTGATAGCGGCAATCTTGTCTTGATAGCGACTTTTCAAAGCAATATACTTGCTTGAAGATGGTGACAACCCTGCGGTATCTAAATTGAATTTTTTGGTGGCATTGTAAATTTCAGTATCCATCATTTCGCCACCATTGGCTGAAAACATTTCATCATCGTTATACATATAATTATTATTTAAGTTATTATTAAAATTGTCATATTCTTCAATTCCATCAAAACGTCGTCTGCCCCTTCTCTCTGCTCGTCTTTCTTTTCTTGATTCTTTTCTTTCTTGACGTTTTTCTTGACGCGCCTCCTTTTTTTCTTCTCGTTTTTCTTTGTTTTCGGCTCTTTTTTCTTTAATTTTCTTAATGCCCACACCCACAAGAATTGCAGGTGCTAAAGCAGGGTTTACAATCGCAATAGTAGTTAATGCCCTTTTTTTACGCTTACTTTTATTTGCATCACGCTTTGCTTTATTTTCTTTTCTGCGTTGCGCTCGTCTTTCTTGTCTTGCTTTTTTACGTTCTTCCCTTGCCTTTTTACGTTCTTCTTTTTTAGATGGCTCTAATGATTCATCTTGTGCATCTGCTTCTTCTTCTAACTCGTCAGCTTTTTTTTCTGCTTCAAGGTCAACTTCATTTTCCACATCATCCTCCGTAGGTGGTGTTTCATCATCTTCCTTTGTAGCTACCGCACTTTTTAATTTATCATTATCAATGTCATCTTCTGCTTCACCTTCTTTTTTACCAAATTTTTTCCAAGCGAAAAACCCTGCGATACCAAGAGCCGCTATGCCTCCAATTGTTAAAATTGTTTTATTCATAATCTTTATTTGTAATAATTTGTAAAATACCATTGGCGAAATCTTCGCCTACATAAACATTTTTTCCTTTAGCATTTGTAATACCACCATCAGTCATATTCAAACGATAAGGAGTTCCCGATAAACTATCGTAAATCAAAATTTCGCCTTGCGTTTTTATTACAACTGAATAATTCAAACCATTTGCAGTCGGCTTAAAACTTATTGTTGGGTTATCACCTATTTTACTTGATGTAACCGCATAGTTTTTTTCCGATAGCGTTTTCCAAATATTTTTTAAGTTTTCGGGCATTGTATCAAATGCTTCACGCGAAACTTCTCCACCCTTGCTAACATTTCTCTTTCTGCTATCATAAATTATGTAGCCGATAATAGCAAGTCCTATAATTGCGATATAAATACTTTTCTTAATCAAGTAGTACCTTTTTAGCAATTTTTATCCATAAAAAAACCCTGTAAAATCTTTGACATTAGGATAAAGTTTTTTGGCAATGTAATAAGCCGCCCAACCGCCTTGTCCTTCTTCGCGTTTACCTTCTATATCTAAAACTAAATCAGAGCCATTAACGCTCCATTTACCTTGTTTTTTATTTCTATCCGTTCCATCTTCAAGATACGCATAACCATTTTCATAAAGGTTTATGTAAATGTTATTTACACCGAATCCCGTACCATCAAGCGCAAGACCACGAACCCTCTTATTGTTCCAATCAATTTTTATATCTTCAGTTTTGCCTCCATTTTCTAAAAGCGTTTTAATTTGTTGCAAGCTAACACCTGCGTTTGAAGAAGTAGCAACGGCACTTTTTTGATATTCAGCACCATATTTTGCCCACGCTTTTCTTATTGTCGTGTTATTGTACTTACTACCCACTCTATCTAACTGAATCTCTTTCGCATACGATGGATATTTATCATTTACCCAAGAACGAAATTTATTGCCTTCGTCATTATTTTTGAAAGGAGTGGAAGGCAAAGATGGAGAAGAACTTGCAGTTGTTGTAGAACTTGCAGGAATATTCGTTGTATCAGTTTCGGTACTTGATTCTGCGCTCTTTTTTTCTTTTCTATTTTTTACAAATACATAAATACCTACGCCGATGCCTAAAAGCGTAAGACCTCCAAGTGTCCACCAAATCCAATTATTAGACCTTTTTGCCATAAAAATAATTTTTGTAAAGTAACCTATAAATGATAATAAAAAAGATTACCTAAACTGAAAGTTTCCTAAAAGTTTCCTAACGAACAATGAAAAACATACCTAATGCACCTAATCCGTATTTTATGTAATCTTTTTGAAACCACTTTTTGTCATTTGCAATTTGATATGTTAAAACATCAGTTGCTAAAGTGTGAGGATTATTGTTTCTTATGTAAATAGTTTGTTTTTCCCTGCCTAATAACCATTTACGCTCTTTGCCAATTTCAATTACATATTCATTTTTCACTTCGATTGAATCAAACAATAAAGTATCTCGCAGTATATTTCCACTCACGCAAATCCATTCGTCTTTGTAATTGAATTGCTTATACTTAATCGTGTCACCTTGTGCAACAATGATTGTATCAGATAAATATATCTTTAACGTATCAGTTTTTGTTATTGTTTGATATGAAATCTTTGTTTCAAGTTTGGTTAAACTTTCATTTTCTTTAATTCCATCCTCCATATTTTGCGGTAACTCAATAACATTCGATTTAGTTATCTGCCTACCTAAACTATCAATCGTAAATTCCAATGTTGTTTTTTCCTTTAGAATTTCCTCTAATGATTCAGACAACTTGTTTTTATATCTTGATTGTTCGCAGTTTTTGAATAACAAAGCAACTGAAACTAATAGAAAAATTAGGGCAAAGAAATACCCGTTCAATATTTTGAACTTATCCATAAATATTTGTTGTTACTTACTTACGAAGTGTAACCACCAAGATAGCAGTACAAAGTCCAATAATCAAAAGATTGTGAACATTTTGACCTCCTAAAAAGGTGTTAGGGTCTTTAATATCAAACATAACTATTTATTTTAATTTTTATTCTTGAAATAACATAATCCCAATTTACTATTTTGAATATCTCATTCAGATATTTTAATCTATCGCCAAGATAATCTAAATAGTATGAGTGTTCCCAAACGTCAATTCCGAAAATGGGATATAAATTTTCCGAATACGGAGTATCTTGATTTTTGGTTGTAGCAATTATTGTACGACCATTAGGCGCAATGCACCACCACACCCATCCACTACCAAAAACTTTCTTGCCCATACCTATAAAATAGTTCATAAATTCATCTACTGAACCAAAATCGTTTACCATAAGTTTTTTCAATGAATCGGGAATCGGGTTTCCATTAGATGATAAAGGTTTCAAGCATTGAAAAAATATGCTATGATTTATGTAACCACCTCCATTTTCACGAAATTCTTTTGGGTAGGCATTAATGTTGTGAAGTATATTGATTAGTTTTAGTTGAGTTTTGTTTTTTAGATACGCTTCATTCAATCCTTTAGTATAATTGGAATAATGAAAATCGTAATGCTCTTTAACTGCCGTTTTACTTAAAATTGGTTCAAGCGCATTGTACTCGTAAGGTAATTGAACCTTCGTGTACATTACAATTGGTAATGTTATATTACTTTTTTGATTTAATGTAGGCATATATTGATAAACCAATTATTGAAAGACCTAAAGTTGTAAAGAATAAAATTCTTTTTAGTTTTTTCCTATCTATACTTCCTATGAATCTTTTTATATCATCATAAATTTCACTACCTTTTGTCAAGCGCGATGCTCGTTCAGTTATTCCGTTTATTCCACCATTGATTGCTCTCGTTATATTTTCGTGTATGTTCCAATTGCTTGAATCTTCAATTGATTTTTTCAAATCTAATTTGTCTGCCCATTGATTAAGATTCAGTCCATTGCGAACTCTATCGCGCCAAAAGATTGCACTTACTTCGGTTGCTACATCGGGGTCTAACACCAAATCGGGATTATTTACTAAATCTTTGCCTACTTTTTTAGACATTTTTTCATAATTGGCTCTGCCCGTTAATTGGATTAGACCTCTGCCCTTAAATTTTTTGCCATCGCCTTGATAAATGTTTCCTAAATCTTGCCTCCCTTCGTATGCGCTTCCACTTGCATATTCTTCGGTTGTTCTTAATCTATCACTTTCAACTCCAATTTGTGATAAAAAAGCTAAAACTCTATTTGGGGTATTGATTTCATATTTAGCCATATACTTGTTCAGATATGGTCTAAACTTTTCAGCATTTTCTAAAGAACTGCCCGTACCTTGTGCTATTTGTTCTTTGGTAAGATTCATTTGAATTTAATCCTACAAAGATATTTACAACAAATCATTATCTTGCACATAAGATTTTTTAATGTTTGCTGACCTAACAACACCTTTTGCGGTTGTTGAACCACTTTTTTTTCGCATAAAAGCGTGTAATCTTGCTAAACCCCAAGCGGAACGGGAATTAGGTGCGCCACCCGATATGGTTGGTCTATGTGTTTTGCTATATGCACCCATCCCCCTCCGTACTATCGCTTTAGCAGTTGAATAACTAATTTTGTTGCGAGGATTTGCCTCATTGTATTCAGATAGTTTTTCTTTTATGTTGTCAGTTAATGATTTTCGGAAAATGATTGTTTTTGCTTTAGCAGATGATGATGCGCTCCCTTGCTTGTTCAAGCGACTTCCATAAATCCTTTCTGATTTAGGTGCAGGGGTTTGTGCAACACTTTTTCTACCTCTACGCTTCATTTGAATTTGTGTTTTTCCGCAAAGCGAATTTATCTATACTCGTTCCAAATAGTCCTACCATTGCAATATACAAAATTGAATCAACGATTATTGTATCTTCAAGCGGCTCAATAATTCTAAATGATTCTAAAAGAAAAACAAGACACAATACACACACACAAATTACCGCCACAACTCTTTTTGAACTTAAAATGCCATTCTCATCTGACAATAGTTCTTTTAAGACCTTTTTCATTTTCTAAATTTTTTGATTAGCAATATACTTCCCGTTACAATTGATATGCCGAAAAACACAAACATAATTGTTCTTCGTTTCCTTCTTTGAATTGCACGTTCATCAATCAAGGTATAAGTGAATGAATTTCCATAAAGATTACGATGTTTCGTAGTTAAATCCATAAAATCAGCAAAATCATTGCTTTTTTGAAATACTTGACACCCTGCCGACCATTTATCTACATCTTGGGAATTTTGCCCTGCCTTATGAATATTTATTCCATAGTTTCCCGTTGTTTCTTTTGTAAAAATGTCAAAAAGCGAATCCCTATCATAATCTCTATATGTAGTTACGGGTTTTGCTTGAACCAATGCAAGATATTCTCCTTTATGTAAACCTTGTTGGTAGGCATCCACATATTGTCCTTCCTTTAACATCGCTGAACCTAAATTACTCATTGGGTTTTTCAACCAATATGTACCCGTATCAGTTGTCGCAGGGTATTCCTTGTCTATCCAATTATTATTTTCATCTTTGTAAAAAACAAAAATGCTATCATCAAATTTGTTCGGTTGTGTTTCTGCATTGCGAACACCTACAATATTCAATTGATATGGCTTATCGTAAATAACATAATCATTTTTACGCATAAACCTTAATATGTTCTTGAATCGAACCATTAACTCAACCTTTTGCTTTATTCAAGCGATAGATGGAATAACCTAAATATGCAATCAACAAAGTAACGGCAATAAGGTCGAAGTGCGCTTTTACATACGTTAGCAACTCCATTCGTTCTTGTTTATTTTCGTCTTTCATTTGTGGATTAGTGTTTACTCCATTTGTGGGTGTTGAATTTGCAGTATTTACAACATTTGCCATTCTTCCTAAATAATTCATTGCCATTTTGTTTACCATAAAAGTTTATCCGCATAATAACCTCTTGAATCCTTGATATGCCTATCCTTTTCGTGCCTATCTTTATATGCTTTCCTTCTTCTTTTTGCAGTACCTTCGGGAACTAAACCCTTTTTTTCTTTTTCAAGGTAAGTAGGATAGTCGTTCATTCCTAAAGCACCAACTGATGCTACCTTTATACCCTTTTTGAAAACATCAATTTTTTTGCCTTTTGTTCGGCTCGGTTTTACTTCTACACCAAGTTTTTCTGCTTGAATGTATGTATATCTTTTTATTCTATAACTCATTGAAATCTTCCTCCGTAAATAAAGTATAGGTAAATGAATTTCCGTAAATTTGTTTTGCGGTTCTACAAAGATGAATGAATAAATCGTATTCCACTATATCTTGAAACACTTGACACCCTGCTGACCACTTGTAAACATTTCTCGCATAAGTAAGAGGGTTGCTACGATGAATATTTATACCAAAAATACCTTCTTCTATACTACACTCATCATAATCCAAGATTGTGTTTTTGTTGCTATCTCTATAAACTTTAACGGGTTTATCTTGCACTAAAGCACGATATTGACCTCTGTGCATACCTAACTTATATGCACCGAAATATTGATTTGGAACAAGCAAGGCAGTACCTTTTTTATTTTCGGGATTTTTCAACCAATATGTACCTGCATCAGTCGTAGCGCGAAATGTTTTTGCTACTTTGTTATCTGAATTGTCTTTGTAACAAACACCAATCCAATCATCAAACATATCCGCAACCTTGTTCGCAGTTCGTACACCAAAAATGTTCAAATTGTATTTACCATCATCAAAAAATTTATACGATTTTTTTTCGTAAACATTTTTCATTAAATCGTATGTAATTATGTTTTCGTTCATCTTATTCAATTTGTAATAAACTTAATCTATCCCTATCTAATAATCTTTTTTGTAATAAAAAATTATCTTTTATTTGTTGAGCAAAAACTTTGTCAAACTCATAAAAATCCCATATCGTAAATTTAACGTAATTTACGGTCAGAATAGCAGTTTTTTGAGGTAAAACTTGATAAGATAAAGTTGTTTCTTGATTCAACTGCATCTTTTCAAGGTCAACGCAACTGATTGTACCAACTTGCGGTTGATATGGATTAACTATGGGGTCAGCACCAAAAGAAAAATCGTTTCCATTAACATCTTTGTATGTATAATTTACGGGTTGTAAAACTTGTGCTTTATCATCTGAAAAAATATCAATACACAAAATTCCGTAAGTATTGTTTATACCACTTTCTTGTATTGCACTTATCGGTACTGCCGTATTTGTAGCGAATATGCTAAAAGGATTATTTGGGTCATAAGAAGAAGGTTGTTGCAACGGATTTGCAAATTTTTGGAACAATCTATTGATAGGAAGAATTGGTGGCAAAGTCAAAGCAAATGTTAATTGTGCGGAAGCAATGTTAGGAAAACTGAAATTGTATAGTTTTGAATTTGGGTTTTGGTCAACATACCAAGTTTCCGCTACATTACCAAAAGGGTCATAAATTTTACCTGTTAAAGATGGTAATGTGCCAATTTTTGTGCCGATTGGTATAAAAAAAGTATAGAAAACCCCATAATCATACGCTCTTAAAATGAGATATGTATTGTTGATAAATCCACCACCTGCATCTACAACAAAAGTAGCAGATGTTAAGTCACAATCTAAAAACAAACTGATTGGCGCACTAACGTAGTTAGGTGTTCCTTGTGAACCAAGAGAGAAAAATTGTGGATTTTGAGTAGTTCCCGTTTGATTATTAAATGTTAATCGAAAGGAATTTCCAAGAGCAATGTTTCGCCCCCTTCTAATTTTTGATGACCAACCCACATTGCTCATTTAATCACATATTCAAGTAAAATTTGACCTACAATGCCTCCAAACAACCCACTTCCAATGGCAACACCCATAATTTTTGCCATTATCAATTTTTGTGATTCGATATATTTTTCGTGTCTATCTACTTTATTGACTAAACCCTCTTGTGCCATTTCCTCATCACCTATCAAGGTTCGTAATATTCTATCAATTTTTGAGTTCAAGTTTTTTATTTCTTTATGAATGTGTATGATTTCATTCATTGTATTTTCATTCGCCATAGAGTTTTCATTTTGTGAATAACTTTTGAGTGTTGTTTTTCTTCTTGTACTCATTTTTGTTGCGTTTGATTTTAATTTAATATACTTTTGTTCAATGCAAACTATAAATGAAAATGTAGTCGCACCACGCGACAAATTTATTATTTTTCACGTTTCGGGCGGTATTGGTAAAAATGTTTTGGCTACGGGTGTTGTCAAAGCAATCAAACGAGAATATCCCGATTGGAACATAGTCGTTCTTACCGCTTGGCGAGATGCTTGGCAGTTCAATCCCTACATTTATAGATGTTACAATTTCCAAAACGCTCCCTACTTTTACAAAAATTACATCAAAGGTAAGCAAAATGTAAAGGTTTTTGCTCTTGAACCATATATGAGCGAAAAATACTTGTTGAAAACGAGCCATTTACTGCCGATATGGTGCGAATTGTGTGGGGTTGAATATCAGAATGAAGCACCCGAACTATTTTTCAACCAACGAGAAATTGAGTTTGTAAACAACAACATTGTTCGGAATGACCCAATTTTTTTGATTCAAACACACGGGGGAGGTAATGCCGATATAAAACACTCTTGGATGCGCGATTTACCTATCGAAATAGCGCAAGAAGTTGTTAATCACTTTCAAGGAGAGGCAAGAATCATACACATACGCAGAGATGACCAATTAGAATTGCAAAATGTAGAGCAGTTCAAAGGTGGTATTCGTGAAATGTTTGTTTTGATAAGACAAAGTAAATATCGTTTGTTTATTGATTCAGTTTGTCAGCACACCGCTTTCGCTCTTGGTAAAAAATCAACAATAACTTGGGTACGAAATATGCCCGACCAACTTGGTTATTCGTTTCACGATAACATAATCAGTAAGGCGCAAGATGAAATTGACACTTTAGATTGGAGTATTCTTGAACCTTATGATATAGCAGGGCAAATCATACAATGTCCTTTCAAAGAAGGAACAAAATTATTTGATACAAAAGAAATTGTTGATAGCATTAGAAAGCAGATTTAGTTTCTATAAAATATCAATCATAATACATTGAAAGAAAAAAAAGTAATTTTTGTTACGGGATTGCCCCGTGCAATGACAACCTTGCTTTGCAACATTCTTGCAAATAATCCGAAAATTGGCGGTGGAGAAACATCACCTTTGCTTGAATACATTTATGGTGCGAGGTATAATTTTAGCAATACACCCGAAACAAAATCAGCACTTTCCGAAATGGAAATGACTGATTCATTTATGGCTTTTTGTAAGGGAGGTATGAACTCGTATGCCGAGCAAATCACCACAAAAGAAATTTATCTTGATAAAAGCAGGGGATGGATTCATTATGCTCCGTTTTTATGGCAATTAAGACCCGATGCAAAAATCATTGTATGCGTTAGGGATTTGAGAGCAATTGTTTCTTCCCTTGAAAAAAAGTGGAGAGAACACCCCGAAATTATTGATTCACGCGACCAACCACAAAACCAAAGTTTTATTACAATAGACCAACGGGTTAATCAATTTTTGAATGATGCGCCACTTGGTATTGCGTTAAAGCGTTTGAATAATGCTATAACTACAAAAACTATTGAAAAAATGCACATCGTAAGAGCAGAGGATTTAACAAACAATCCCCTCAAAACAATGATGGCAGTTTACGATTTTATTCGTGAGCCATATTTCGATATGGATTACTCTAAAGTAAAGCAAGTAACTATCGAGAATGATAGGATAAATGATTTCGGAATTTATGGCGACCATAAAATAAGAGAGAAAGTTGAGCCGCTACCAAAAGATGCTAACGAAACACTTGGAACAAACGTCTGCCATCAGATAAAAGCCAATTTCTCTTGGTTTTATGATGCGTTCAAATACTATTGATTATGAGTAAACTGAATGAAAACATTGAAAACTTCAAGTGTTTTGTTCGTGTATCGCATTTCACAAAACGCAAAGAAGATGAAACTAAATTTCACAAAGCGTATGCGTTTGCAGTTCAAAGTGTAGCAGGGAAAATACTAACCTTTCACGTTATGACTGATTATGGAATGGTACGCTCCCGTGTACCAATTTCGGAAATATTTATGACTATACCCAAAAATGATATTCCTTTTCATTACAAACAACTTTGGGATTGCTTTAGCGAAAATTGTTCGGCTATTACTTACGATTACCTTTATGAGAAACGATGCCAAGTCATTCTAAAAGATAAGAGTGTAATATGGGCAACTTACTTAATGACAATTGATTGGTATAAAAACCCATATTCAGATGAGCCAAGTGATTACAAATGTGGACATATTTTAATTGGTGATGATGGTTATTTACTTTGTCAGCCGAATAATAGAATTGTTTGGAAGGATATGAATTGGGTAACTAAAGATTTTCCCGTAAACAAAAGCGAGATTAAGGTAGATGATGAATTGTTGAGTGTTGAAGCAATGTCAGATAGATGGATAACAGAAGATAACGAAAGTTTTTACTACGAAATAAATTCAAGCGACAAAAAATAATGAAAACAATTTGGTTTACGGGAATTAGTGGCGCAGGGAAAACCACTTTAGCAAAACAATATCGAAGCGCATATAATCCTTATGCCGTAATAGTAGATGGTGATGAAGTAAGAAAAATAATGAATCCAACTTTGGGTTATGAAAACAATGACCGATTTCGTAATGTAGAAACTGCATCAAGAATGTGCAAACTGATAAATGAAGATGGTCATATTGTATTGGCAACTCTATCATCACCTTTGGAAGAACAACGAAAAAGAGCGTTTAATATCATTGGAAGAAAAAATATTTTTTTGGTTTATGTATCGTGCGGAATCGAAACCGCTATATCGCGTGACCCAAAAGGGTTATATGCAAAATACTATAAAAACGAAATTACCAATATGGCAGGGTTAGATATACCCTACGAAACACCCGATGATGCCGACCTTGTTTTGAATACTGAATTTTTTGATATTCAAACTTGCATTAAAACCTTGCACGAATCACTCTTAAAAAGAAGAAAATGAAAGTTTTAATCCGTTACAACAACAACTCTAAAGGGAACAACGATAAGTGGCGATTACTTATTGACGATAAAGAATTTATATGCTCACACATCAATATTCAAGCAAGTTGCGAAACTTGTACGGAGGAAATTTTTGAGAATGGAGTGCGCAAAGAAAAGCATCACATAAGACCTATAAACTTTCGTGAAATTGTTTTTCAAATAGGACAAGATGATAAACTTATTGCTTTAATTCTATGAGTGCAAATATGTTTATTGGCAGATTTCAGCCACCGCACAAAGGACACCAAACAATTTTTAATACTTATCTTGATAAGGGTGAACCCATTTTAATAGCGATACGAAATGTGCCGACTGATGAAAAAAACCCACTAACTGCTTTGCAAGTGTACTACTTGTGGAAAGAAATTTATCGAGAAAATCCTTTAGTTCAAATTATCGTGATACCCGATATTAAGAGTGTGAATTACGGCAGAGATGTAGGTTATGCGGTAAAAGAAATTGAAGCACCTAAAGAAATTCAGCGCATTTCAGCAACTTATATTCGTGATGAAATTAAAAGCGGCAAAACCAATTGGAAAGACTTTGTTGATTCCAAAGTTCACGAAGCAATTATTCAACTTCTTAAATAGATTAGATTGTTTCATCTAATTCTACTCCATACACATAAGTAATCCATTTTGTTGCTGATGCCGATGCGCTTGCATTAACACAAATATCAATTATTCCGCAATTATTGACATCAGTTCTCGCGCAAAAATCTAAATCGCCCGCACCATAACCCGAACCATAGTGATTTGCATATCGTTCAGTATGTATTCGGCAAAATCCCGAAGAATTATATTGAAAAACGGAAAAATCATCTGAACTATAAACGACTTCATTCTTTGAAGGTTCTATACCTAAAGTTTTTGTGTTTATACTGACAAAAGAATTGCAACGAACAAGAATTGGAGCATTAGCCGTATCTCCATCCAACCATAAAACTCCTTGCGAACGCCCTGCAATACAACGATAAGCAACTAACTCAAATTGTTGCCCCGTACCTTGACAATTTGTTCCCCAACCATAATTTGTATGAACTCTTTGCCCGTATCTTTCATTAAGAGCGCAAATGCCGTTAGTATGAGAATAATTGCTTCTTGTATATCCGAGAGCCGTATTAGTACAAGCTAAAGAACCTTTACCATTATCAAGAGTGTTGTATCTTCCAACGCAACACATATTGTTTGTCGCACCATTTAATATTGTATTATTAACATCATTGCGACATAATAAGTTTGAATTACCCGTTAAAATTGCGGTAAAACTACTATCAGACCTATTGCCCGTTCCATTTGCAATTATGGAATGAGTAGAAGCGTTCAAATTATTTGAGCATCCCCCTAAAATTACTGAATAACAAGAATTGCTACATATATTATTTATACGACCTCCAAAGATTGAGCCATAATCGGAAAGGTTACAAATACAATTTTGTCTGCCGCCTACAATAATTGCTTGATTACTGCATAAAGTATTTATGTACCCACCAACGATAATTGAACAACCATCGTCATCTGCGCCCGTGCAACCAATTGTATTACAAGTGCCGCCACCGATAAAACTTGTATCTTGACAAATTTTATTAGTAGAACCTCCAACTATCGTATTCGTTCTATTATTTGAAGATGTTGCTAAAATGCAATTGTTACCTCCACCACCTATAAATGATGACGAAGGTATAGCATAATTACATTCGCCACCCACAATAGCAGAAAAAGAACCTGCACAATTATTACAACCACCACCAACAAAACTACACGCACCCGACCCACGATTCTTATTACCCCCAACAACAACTCCAAATACTGCGTTTACTTGATTTCCACAACCACCAAGAATTGTAGTACAATTTACTACTGAAAATGAACCGATACCGAATGTAACATTATCTGCACCCGTACTACAAATATTTTTCCCAAAAATCAACGAGCAATTACCACAATTTACATTATTACAACCACCAAGTATTGTTGACCAACAACCACAATTTCTATTGCAAAAACCATTAATTATGGAAGTATATGGACAAAAACCGCAATTCTCTTGCCCTGCTCCTATAAATGAGCAATCTGCTCCGCTACAAATTCTATTGGATATTCCACCGACTATTGATGAAGTACAAGCATTAACATTATTCGACCTCCCACCTAAAATAGACGATTCGCAAACATTACAAATTACGTTTGAATTACCACCACCTATTACGCTATCGCAACCAAAGGTACAATTACCCGACCCTCCACCAATTACTGCTGACCTACCACAATTAATATTCAAACCACCACCGCCAATAAAAGCAAATGAATTGCCCGTACAATTACAAAGTCCTCCACTAATTACACTATAAAGATTACTTGCCGTAACGCAATTTTGTTTACCCCCACCAATAAATGAGCAATGTGAACCACTACAAATTAGATTACAAAAACCTCCTCCGACAAATGAACTACACCCATTACTTAAATTTAGGCAACCCCCTACTACCGCGCTGAAAGGTTGGCAAGATTGATTTTCTCTCCCACCTAATATTGATGAACAATTGCCGATTGCTGAATTTCTATCACCACCACTAACTATACTCCCTACACCCGAAGCAAGATTACAATAACCGCCACTTATAGTAGAATAATTATTACAAGAAACATTACATTGACCACCCAAAGAAGCAGAACAATTAGCACTTGCTAAATTACTTACTCCACAACGAACCGTTGAACCCGTACCCGTACCGAGAACTACAATTGGGGCAACTCCACCCGTAGAACAAACGGTGACTACACCCGTGCCACCTAAGGGAGAAATGCAAATTCCCGAACCTCCAATGATTTGTGTGACACCACCGCCACATCCACCACCACTTCCTTGCTGATATATTTTTACTAAAGACATAATTTTTATGTAATAATTCCACTACCACCAAGCATAACAACATAAGCCGTGCTTGTTGCGGTTACAACAAACTGCGTAAGTGTATTTCCCGTGTCGGCATTAATTTCAATCGTTGTGCCATTAGGTATTGTCATTGTTTGAGATTGAGAATTGACAACACTACAAGCACCCCCCGAAGCCAAAACCGATATGCTCCTTGCATTAATAATAGTTAATGTTTGACCAACACTTATGGTAAATAAATATGGTACTTGTTCATTAAAGTTCATACTAATTCAATATTTCTTCTAATTCTATTTCTTTTAACGCATCCGAATTTTTGTAAAGATACAAACGAACATCTTTTTCTTCTTCTTCCAACAAATAAATGATTACAAACAAATTCGACATTTCGCAATCATATTCTTTAGCGTATTTCTTTAGAGTAGTTTCTATAAAACTACCGCATATCGCCTCACGATTCATCAAATCAAATTTGACATTCAGAATTTCATTGAACTTTACAAATACTGATTCTTCTCCACGAATCATTTTTTTATATTTTACTTGTTTGCTCTCCGAATCCCATAAAATCAAAATTTGAATATCGGCAGTTGGTTTGGTTAAAGTTTCCGCAAAATGCGTAATACCATTACGCATAATTTTTTCTACATATTCGTTTATCATTTCATTTAAGTTTGAAGCAAAACTATTACATCGAATAGTTCACATCAATATTTTTGAAACCTATTAAACCAAATCTGCCCGTTATTTTACCAACAAATTGCCATTTAGTTTCAGATGACTGACCTAACGCGAGATTAGAAACCAAAACTGATAATAGATTTTCACCAACCGATAAAGGGTCAAGTTGCACCTCAATAGGCAATGTAGCAAAGCCATTCGGGTCAAGTGTTGTATTAATGCCACTTTTTTTGACATTAGCAATTTTTGTTCCTTTGAACTTGATGTCAATGTTATATGAGTTGATTGTAAATTTAACATCAGTAGGATTATTGATAACAATATCGGCTCTAACTTTTACATTGGTTAAACCCAAATTATCAATTTTGATATTTTGAAACCTATATTGGAGTTTTTCAAGTTTTGATGCTTGTCGCTTTAAGTAATAAGCATATCCACCTACTGCTAAACCAATGCCGCCAATCAAAAACCCTATCTTCTTATTCATTTTTTTGACAATTTATAGATAAGAAAACCGACTAAACCTAATACAACAACACCGCCACCTATCCAAACCCACATTGGAGTTTTCTTGCCACTTGGAATATCTGATGTTGGTTGTGTTGCTGATTTTGTTCTACCCTCTACATCTTTACCTATACCTAAAGCAGATTTTGTTTTTGAGAAAATATCTAATGCGGTTGATAAACCCGACCTTATTTTTTCTCCTCTTTGTGCTTTGCTTTGCGCCTTTTTTGTTTCATTTATTTCATCAAAACTTGCGCCTTTCTCTCTTAACTTACTTTCAAGTTCAGAAAACAAAGCATTACGACCTGCTTCATCCGTTGGAGATAAAGCATCAATACGTTTGTAATAATCTTCGCGGATGGCTTCAAGTTCTTTTTTTTGTTTTCTCGTATCACCATAAAAATTCAAAAATTGCGTATTACTTTGAGCCAACTGCTTATATGTAGGGCAAGGTGTTTTATACTTTTCATTTCCAAAACCAAAAGATTCATCTTGCAATCCCCAATCGTTAATATCCATTTCCATAATATAGTTATTTACCGAATTTTTTGTAAACAATAAAACCTATTACACCTAAAGCAAGAATACCAAGTCCAATATACACGAATTTCATATTACCCGAACCTTCTTCTTGGGGCGGTGCGGATGGCATCGTATCACTTGGTGATGATTTAGTCATACCAATACCTGCTTGTTCAACACATTTTCTATATTCTTCTTTTCTCTTTTTACCGAACAAAGGTTTACGACCACAAGCGGCAATTCTTTCTTGTCTTGCGGCTGATTTGCCCGAAGCGGCTCTTTGTTGTGCAACTCCCCCTGCTACTTGAACTCCCGTTTTAAGTAAAAGGTCTAATGAATTTGGGTCTATTGGCATTTTATTTTGTGTTTTTAGTTGTGATTCTACGCCTTTTTGAAACTCTTGGTTAAATACAATTGGCATAATTTTATTTTTTAATTCTTGTTTTTGTTGAGTAGGTATATTGCTATACCTATTACTGATAAAACAACCGCACCTATTACAATATTTTTTGTTGTAAAGAATGATTTTTTATCTCCTAAACTTTCTTGCAATTCTAATAATGCCGCTTTCTTCTCATCCGCAGTAAGATTTGGATTTTCCATTACTGCTTTTACCGAATCAAATCCACTCTCTTGCGCTTTAATGATTTCATCCGCTATTGCTTTTTCTTGCGGTGTCATTTGAGCATCAATCTTTTTTTCTTTATCTTCTTCTTTTTGAATGTCTTGTTCAATTTTTGCAAGTTCTATTTGGCTTTTGTAATTGGATTTGTCACCAACTGATTTAATAGCGGTTGCTAAAACCGTGCCACCCGATGCAATTATGGCACTCAAAGTAGTCGGTTCCATATTAACAAATTCGCTTTCAAGGTCATTAGGTAATTGTGGATTTTTACCTGCTTTTGCTCTGCATTTTACCCCACACGCTAAAGGGTGTTTACCCTTTCCTTTACTTATTGCCCTATCTAAAGCATCAAGTTTACCACCTAATTTTTCCCACTTCTCGTTCAGTTTTTGCTTTCCTTTCTCATTCAGCAAATTAAAACGTGATGCTGAACCTCTGAAATTCAATCTTACTAAAGATAAAAACGCGGCTCTTGGCATTACAAGTGTTCCTCTTGCAACTACCTTACCTACTTTTTTAAGTCCTTTGCCAATTTTATCTTTCGTTTCTCTTACTTTTTCGCCAACTTTCTTAAAGAATTTTTTTCCTCTGCCTTTACCAAATTCTGAAAATTCCTCATTATCTGATTCAACAAAAGAAGAAAATTTATCTCTTACATTTTTGTATAACTTTTGCCTTTTGATTTCACCTTCTTTACCTAAAAAAATGTTTTGTTTTTTGTTTGGGTACAATTGCAAAACATTGCACATCATTTCATCGGATTTATTATCATACATAAACCGACCTTGATTTCTTTTTGTGAAACCTTCTTTCAAAGGTTGTTTTTCGTTTAATTGTGCGTTCATTTCTTTATGATTAAATGTTTACACCAATACTTGATAAATGTTCTCTCACTTGCCTCATTTGACCACTATCAAGTTCTTCCGTAAGTAAAGTTGTAAGCGAACCCGTAACATCACCCGTTCCCCAACCACACTCATCCCAAGTTTTAGCACCAAATGTTGTTGAAAGCAAATAATAATCTGCTTTGTTTTTCAAACTTTTTATTACTTGTATAATTTGAGTTGCGCCTTGCCCTAAAGTATCACATTCATCAGCCGCACTAACTAACATTGAAACTTTGCTTTGTGCTTCGGCATCAGAAAATGTCGGTTTAATACCTTGACTTTCGGCTTGTTGTAATTCATCTTTAGCTTCTCTGCCCTCCTTTCCTTCTTTGCCTTTGTCAATTGCTTTTTTTACACCTTTGTAAATTGCAAATCCAATACCTCCGATTGCCAAAACTCCGACTACTGCTATTGTTCCTTTTGCCCACGTTGGTAAACTCTTAAAATCAATCATATTGTTTTATTTTTACTTCATCATCACTAAAATCATTTTGATAACTCATTTCATAATGAGTATCTTCAAAGTTACGAATAAATTTATCAATAATTTTCATTCGGTTTCCATTCACCATATTCGGAGAATTTGAAAACACTTGCGTAAAAACATTGTAGGCATCAATTCTTGGATAACCTAAACCCAAGTAAATTAACAATCCATTCAAATCTGCTTCCGTTTCGTTACTTATGTCCGTATTCAAGTAGTAGTGACTAAATTCGTGAAGCAAAATACACATTCGCATCGGAATCGTATATTCCTTGAATTTATCTTTACTCACCTCTATTATTCCTTGACTTTTGCTTATTCGTGCAGGGGTGTTTAGCGGTTTCCCCATATCATCAACAATATCATTTAGATAATCTATACGAAACTTTCCATCGTCAGATGTGTATATGCTATTCCCTGCACTTATGTACCCTGCTTTAGCGCAAAACTCTTGACAAAAATTTATGTAATTTTGAATTGTACTATTTGTATAGTTAAATGCGGTCAGTTTTCTTTTTAAGGGTAAAATTTTCAAATTACCTACCTTATAGGAATCATCTATTGCGCCATCCATTTGATTCTCACTTTTAATAATGATGGTTGCAATAGGGGGTGATATAGGCATACGAACCCAAAAAGTTTCTTCACCTTCTACAACACAATATCTATTTGTGTAATTTGTAAAAGGTTTTTCATCATCCTTTACCTTCAAATACATTTTTCGCGGTTCTTTACAACGAATTGTGATTTGTAAGCAACAAGGTTTCTTTTTAGTTTTTGCCTTTATCCTCATTTTTTCAATTTAGGAATTACGATTAATAAGCCAATAACCAAAACTAAACCTACACCAATGTATTTAAGCGGAACTCCGCCAAATGATATTTCAGAATCACCGCTATCGGCATTAAATTTATTGTCATCAAAATCCAACTTTGAATTTAGTTGTTGTTCCAAAACCCAATCCTTGAATGGTAATTTTGATTTGCTCAATTTATATTTTTGATTGAGTGTCATTTCTTCGTTGTAACAAAACCAATTATCATTCCCACAATTGCGGTATAAATAGGATTACTCTTAAAAATACCCCCTGCGATTAAACCGACTATTCCCCCTGCGATTACACCCGACATACGATTTTTGTTGTCTGCCTCAATCATATTGGAGAAACCACCATTCATAACCGCTTTTATTTTCTTATTTTGAGAACCTTTCACTTTCCTCTTGTTTTATAGTATGCAAATAAACCTATTGCAACCAAACCCAACAATAAATACATTGCAGAGTTATTTCCACTACTTTCAGATAACGAAATCTTTTCTTGCCCATCCATATTGAGATAATTAGTCATTGTTTTGTCAAGCGTTTTGCTATACAAATTTTCCTTCATCATATCTCTCGCTATCAATGTTGCATCCTTCAATTCCTTTGGGTGCTTCTTTAAGAAATCACTACCCTTTTGCATAACATCACGAAAACTTATTGTTTTTTGATGATTGTTACGAATTACTGAACCATCTTGATTAACTAAAAAAGATAAGCGTATTACCCTATTCAGCATTTTCAGATTATCTGAATTTTTATTTACCGCTTCGGCTAAATGTTCGGGATGTGTGCTTTTATACTTAATGCCATTATTATCTAAAACTTCTGCAACTGCATTTGGAAATAGTAAATACGCTTTACTCATTTCTTCAACAATCAATACTTTTTTTTCTTTAGGTGTTGATTGATTGAAATTTTCAATCACATTATGTTTTACAAATCTCATTTTTTATTGATAAGAGTTAAAATGGCAATTGCCACAATACCGAAAATAATCAATGACTGATTACTCATTTTATTTGATGTATCTCCATCCGCACCAAATTTACATTTACAATCACCATTGCAATTGGCATAACTATCAAAACCACACATCGGACAACCCGAAGCATTAAGTTTGGCATCTATTGGCGTTCCTTTTATGTATGGCTTTTTATTGAATGGATTTCCATACGTTTTGCCGAACATTTGTGATGCTTGACTTAATTCAAAATCGGCATTTTTTACCTCTCTATCTACCGATTCAATCAATTCTCTATCGGGGTGTATTCTTGCAAGACACTTCAAAGCAAGTTCTTTATCAATTTGAACATATTTTTTAAGCATCATTGCAAGTTCCTTTTTATTTCTTGGTTTTGGAAAATCCAAACCCGAATCTTGCAAGACTTCACAACAAGCGTTAGGCACTTTTTCAGCCAAATAATCGCAAATAGTTACTTTTTTATTTCTCATAGTATTGTAAAAAAAAAGGGGGGCATAGGGTTTTGTTGCCCTTGCCCCCTTTTGAGATTTCTAATTTAATTATCTACCGCGACCAAGCGCACCGCGAACTGCTCCACGACCCATTCCACGACCCATTCCTTTTGGGGCGGCAATGTTGATTTTAGTGCCTTGTACAACGGGAGGTCTGCCATAATCTTGAACCGCTTGACGACCTGCAAGAGCGCGAGATACACTAACGGTTTCAGAAGGATAGAAGTAAATCTTCATTGTAGCACCTGTCAAAATTGAAGAAATTGTCAGATAAGTAAAGCCATCAATACGATACTCAAACTTAAATGCAATTTTATCAGTTTGAAACTGATATGGGTCAATTGTTGGTGTTAAAACTTTACTTGTAATATTACCATTGATGTCCTTTTGGGTAACGGTAATAGTTTCAAGCACTTGGTTGGGAGCAGCAGATGATGTATAAGTCAAACCTACGCTGAACGGCTTGTTCATTGACTGATACAAAAATTCTGTGTACGTCACATTTGCAATACCCATAGATATTGAAATACCTGCGGTGTTACCATAAGCAGGGGCAGTTGTTCCAATAAAGGAATATGCTC
>Ga0214917_10001822_pt1 | contig 27008 bp, 23 predicted proteins | sample LL_1208_BB_MetaG_FD_177983 | JGI IMG/M metagenome (GOLD analysis project Ga0214917, IMG submission 177983) | Freshwater microbial communities from Lake Lanier, Atlanta, Georgia, United States - LL_1208_BB | ecosystem: Environmental > Aquatic > Freshwater > Lake | place: USA: Georgia | collected... | reverse complement strand
CATTCCAGGCGGCGGGTACATCACAGCCAGGGTCAGGGTCAAACCTGGCTTTTCTCGCAGCAGTTGCGGCAAGTTATTTCGTTTTAGGGGCATAGCATGATTATTCAAGGACACCCGGACATTTTGCGCGGCCCTCAAGGGTTGAACGGGTTGCATGGTTTTGGGTTAAGCCCTCTTGAGCCTGATTTCGGTTATTCACCCGCATACAAACGATTTATGTGGCAGAACGGTGGCCCAGGCATTGAGGCTCTGTATCAGGAAATAAGAGATTTTATAAACACGCCGGGGCGTACACAGGCTGAAATTGAACAAGCTAAAGCCGCAAGCGGTGTGTCTGATGATGACGTTAGAAACGCTATGTATGGTGCGGGGCCGCCAGCTCCGGTTTATGCACCGCCAGCTCCGGTTTATGCACCGCCAGCTCCGGTTATTGCACCACCAGCTCAGGTAAACAGCAACCCTTACGGCTATTCCGCAGCCTACATAAGATTCTTGCCTGAAAACGGCGGCGCTGGCATCCAAGCTCTGTATCAGGAAATCAGGGATTTTATAAACACGCCGGGGCGTACCCAGGTTGAAATTGAACAAGCTAAAGCCGCAAGCGGTGTGTCTGATGATGACGTTATAAACGCTATGGCTGTTCAAGTGCCGGACAACAAAATTGTTGATAACGTTTTTCCGGTGGAAGTTGATTGCGGCCCTAATTACACATGGGACGGTGAAATGTGCCGGGCAACGGGTCTGGGGCCAATAACTGAACCTGATATCGGTTCACTCAAGAACCGGGAAATCGTAGACTACGTGATGACCCACAGTGACGCTGAAATTCGCGCTCAGATGGTCATTTCCAATGTCTCTCAGGATGACATTATTAACGCGTTCGCGTCATTTGATCCGACAATGCCGAACGGTCAATCACCCGCCTATACAAGATCACTTCCTGAAAACGGCGGTGGGGGAATTGCCAACTATTACAAAGAAATCAACGACTTTGTAAACACGCATAGTTTTTACGAAGTTTTGTCGCAGATGTTCCGTTCCGAAGTTTCCAGGGCAGACCTGGAGGCCGCGAAAGCATACGCATTCTCGCAGTCACCAGCGGGAGGAGGCTCCGGGGATGTAATGCAGCCAGTGCAGCCAATTTTTGAACCGCTTTGCCCCCCAGGTTCAATATTGGTTGATGGTGTTTGTGTGGGTGACCCAACAACATATGGCCCACCTATATTGGACAGCTCACTTAGAAACAGGGAAATCGTAGATTTTGTGATGACCCACAGTGATGCCGAAATTCGCGCTCAGATGGTCATTTCCAATGTCTCTCAGGATGACATTATTAATGCGTTCAAGTCATTTGATCCGACCATGCCAAACGGTCAATCGCCAGCGTATGCAAGATCACTCCCTGAAAACGGTGGTGGGGGAATCGCCAACTTTTACAAAGAGATCAACGATTTTGTAAAGACGCATAGTTTTTACGAAGTTCTATCCCAGATGTTTCGCTCTGAAGTTTCCAGGGCAGACGTTCAAGCTGCAAACACCTACGAATTTTTTAAATCGCCATCGGGCGGCGGCGCAAAAGAAGCAGACGCACTTGCAGTGGCACAGCAGGCAGCACGTGAGGCAGCAGCGGCGGCTAAACGTGAAGCAGATGCAGTGGTAGCGAGAGAGGCATATTTAGCAGCTATGGCAGGGCTTGAGGCAGCAATAGCAGCAGAGCAAGCAGCAGCAGTAGCGCGAGCGGCGCAATTAGCAGCGGCAGAGCAAGCAGCAGCGGCAATGCGAATAGCAGCAATAGAAAAAGATCAAGCAAGACGCAACGCTGAACAGGCAGCAGCGCAAGCAGCGGCAGATTTACGCGCATCCCAACAAGCGGCAGCGTCACGCGCAGCGCAAGCAGAGGCCGCAGCGCGTGCAGCACAAGCAGAAGCTGCATCGCGCGCAGCGCAAGAAGCGGCTGCGTCACTCGCGGCGCAACAAGCAGCAGCATCGCGCGCAGCGCAAGAAGCGGCTGCGTCACTCGCAGCGCAACAAGCGGCGGCAACACGCGCAGCGCAAGAAGCGGCAGCGTCACTTGCGGCGCAACAGGCAGCAGCGCAAGCAGCGGCAGATTTACGCGCAGCGCAACAAGCCGCCGCGTCACGCGCAGCGCAAGCAGAGGCCGCAGCGCGTGCAGCACAAGCAGAAGCTGCATCGCGCGCAGCGCAACAAGCAGCAGAGCAAGCAGCAGCAGAATCGCGCGCACGGCAAGAGGCAGCAGCACTACGCGCAGCAGCTGCTGCACAAGCATCAGCACGTGCAGCGCAGGAGGTAGCAGACGCACGCGCGAGAGCCGATGCACTGGCGGCGCAAGCAGCTCAGGCAGCACAACAGCAAGACGCTATACGAGCAGCACTTGCAGCGCAAGAAGCAGCAGCAGCCGCAGCAGCCGCACAAAAGGCATCCGACCAGGCCGCAGCAGCAATAGCAATAGCGCAGGCAAGCGCAGCGGCGGTGACAACAAAAACTGAGCAGTCACAGGCTTACACTCGATTTTTGCCTGAAAATGGTGGGCAGGGGATTGATGCTCTTTACCAGGAAATCAGGGATTTTGTAAGCACTCACACGGACGCGGAAATAAAACAAACCGCAGCAGCCAGCGGTGTTTCAAATACGGATATTGTGAAGGCTGTTAGTCAAACACAACAAACAACAGCCACAGCGGTGGCATCAAGTGCAGCAAAAGCGACAGCGGCGGCAACAGCAGCCGCAGCATCAGCGGCAACAGCAGCAGCAATTGCAGTTGCAAAATCTCCTGCACAGTCGCAAGCCTACACCAAATTTTTACCTGAAAATGGCGGCAAGGGCATCACGGCGCTGTACAAAGAAATCTCTGATTTTGTTTCTGTAAGCACTCCAGCAGAAATTGAAGACGCAATGATTAAAGGCGGCATATCTGAAGCTGATGTTCTTAACGCTTTAAAAGTTTTTCCAAAAAAGGTCGTTGAAACGACAGGGGTTTCTCTTCCTTACATTGCAGCAGCAGCAGCAGCGGCCCTTGCACTTTTTGTATTGGTTAAAAAATGATTGACGCAGAAAATGAATCCGAAATCAGGCGGCTAGAGGCCAGGGCAGCAGCCGCAGCAGCCGCACAAGCAGCGACACAAGACAGGATCGACGCAGAGAACGAAGCCGAAATCAGGCGGCTAGAGGCCAGAGCAGCAGCCGATGGCGATGATCGAATCGACGCTCAAAATAAAGCAGAGGCCGCGAGGGTTGCGGCTATCAACGCGCAAATTGCCCGTGACAACGAAGCCAGGATCAAAGGTACAACAAGCACAAGCAAAATCAGCGGCGTTCATATTGCATTGATTGCAGCCGCAGCATTTTATTTTTTGAGGTGAAGTCATGGCATACCGCAATTTTATTTACTCCCCCTCCGTGTCCAACCTGGGCGGCATTTTGCAGCCGATGGACATGAGCAATTTAAACTATATCGGCCCCCTGGTGGCAACACCGGACAACCGGGTTATGAACATGGGTAACAGTGGCTATGGCATGAGCCAGCAAGAATGCCAGATGCGAATGTCCGGCGCGAACAACCTGGGCGGCGGCATTGCGGATATTGCAGCGACATTCAACATCATGGATTTGTTTTTAGGGAGTCGGTGATGTTTGGCGCGCTCAGTTCAACGCCTGACCAGGGCGAAACTGCAAGCCCTTTGCAGCTTGACTACTATCGTCAAAAGATTGTCGAGTTTCAGAATGTGCTGGTGCAGATGGACACCACAGCCGAGGGCTTGCAGGGTTTGCTTGATCTACAGATTGACGATCAACAATTGAACAGCGATATCAATGCTTTGCTGGCAGAGTATGACCTGAAAAAAGCATCTTTTAGAACAGCGGCGGAAGGTTTGAATTTAGCCATAAACAGCGTCAATTATTTGGGCGCAGGTTTTCCGGTGGTCAAAGTACCTAGCGGCTTAAACGCCCTCCCACCTTTGCTAATTTACAGTGGCATTGCTGCTGGTTTGGCGGTTATTGCTGGTTTGGTGGTTTGGGGTAGAGATTGGATCGCAAACTCTCACGAACTTGCCCAACGCAAACAAATTCTTGATGCTATGCCGGACGCAGCTTCAAAAGCAGCAGTAGCGCGAGAACTCATGAAAATTGATGGTGCTGTACGCGAACTGGATGCAAGCCCCCTGGGATCAATTGCTCAGATCGTCAAGTATGTCGCTATCGCAGGTTTGATATATTTTGGCTTGCAGAGTTTTAAATCAATGAAAGCGTGATATGGCGACAAAGAAATTCTCCCCGGCACAACTCGCAGCACAAAAGTTATTTGCGGAACGTGCGCGAAGTGGAACGCTGAAAAAGGGCAAGCGCAAAGCAACCCGCAAAGCCAACCCCGGGCTGTATGAAAACATCAACGCAAAACGCGCTCGTATCAAAGCTGGATCGGGTGAGCGTATGCGAAAGCCTGGACAACCAGGACGGCCCACGGCGAAAGCATTTAAACAGTCTGCAATGACTGCAAAGCGCAACCCGGCATCAAGCATGATGACCGCCTACCAAGTCATTTGTATGCACCCTAAAAAGCACGTTGTCGGCATATTCAAGACGATGGCAGAGGCCAAGCAAATAGCGACAGCGATGGCGAACGCGAAGGGTGTGGCCTACGGTGTGAAAACGGTCAAGGTTCACAAAGCCCACTTTGCAGCATGAGCATCAAACGCCCGGTGACCCTCAAGCAAGCGCAGCGCAGCCCAAAGGCAGCGGCGCGGCGTGAGGCGTTCTGTGCGCGCATGGGCGGCATGAAAAAGAAACTCACTGGCAAAGCAAAGCAGCGTGATCCGAAATCAAAAATCAACTTGGCATTGGCAGATTGGGATTGTGATTTGAAACCGTTACTCAAGAAAAAACATCTGGCCAAGGGTTTAGAATTTAATCCAGTACCGCCAAGCTCTCGCGCTGGTTTGAATCGTCAGGTGAAAAACCAGATTGAACAGGCCGCAGATTTATATGAGCGTTTCTCAGGCCATGATGCGGTAGAACTCGGAAAAGTCAAAATACCGGAACTCCCAAAAGTAGGGGTTGCAATTGGTACGGTAGACGGTATCATGTATTCAACGGTACGCGATGGCGTACTTGAAAAGTACATTCACAAGTTTCATAAACGGGATTGCCCATTGTTTGTGGTTGCGCCCGATGGAAAAAGTTTGTACCTCTTAGGTGGCGTTTATAACTTCACCGAACGAGGAATTGTTGACAGGTCGGACAAGTGACCATTTTTATTTAAGAGGTATATATGGCTGAAATGCTTTTGATTAACCCCCGCAAACGTGGCACTCGCAGAGCGTCAAAACGTCGCGTGGTTCGGCGTAAAAATCCGGTGACTGCAATGGTTCGCCGCAAGCGTAACCCGCTGGCAGCGATGCGCCGCAGGCGTAACCCAATGGCGGCGATGGTTCGTCGTCGTCGGCGTAACCCGATCGGCGGCGCAATGATGGGCGGCTACATGACCCAGATCCGCGAAGCCGTTATCGGTGGCGCTGGTGCTTTGGGTATGGATTTGGTTTATGGCCAGATCAACAACTTTTTGCCAGCCGCACTCAAGCGCACACCCGGTTCTATCGGTGCAGGCGATGCGGTCAAGGCCGTGGTCACTGTTGCCCTGGGCGGCTTGCTGAACAAAGCAACTCGTGGTTTTTCTGCCAAGGCAGCAAAGGCCAGTTTGACGATCCAGGCTTACGATATTATGAAATCGTTTGTTCCTGCGTCAATGACCATTGGCTATGCAAGCCCTGCACTGATTGCACAAGGCACAAACCGGGTTAGCCCGATTCGTCGCGGCATGAACGCATACACCAGCGGAACCCCGCTTTTGAATGCCTACATGAAACCAGGCCGGACAGCTCTGTTAAGCGGCGCACGTCAGCGTGAAGGCGCAACGCGCATGTATTAATTTCGGTTGAGTGCAGTGTAAACTGCACTCGTTTATTTTTTTTTTAAAGGACTTCAAAATGGCTATGGATTTTCTCCCAACCGCAGCGGATTTCAATTCGCGCCGCGTTACCAACCCTTCACAATCCGAAGTCGTAAGACAACGGTTTTATGATTACCAACTGTACCCAACAGCCGGTAACACCCAATTCACGTTTTTCTCTGCGCCAGTCGGTCAGGGTCTAACCTCTGCATTGGGTGGAACTGTCGGCACAGGTAAAACCCTTTGGGATACCAATTTGGAACTGCCTAAACAAACGTGGGCTACCGCACAGTAATGTGCGGCAAAAACTAGGTGAATTGCTGGAAACTCCTTAGAGCCTTGACTACCAAAGCGTAATAATGTCAAGGATTGGACAATCAGCAGCCAAGCCCGAGAAATCGGGAAGGTTCAACGACTAGAGAGAAATCTCGTAGGGTCAAGTGACCCCAAGCGCCTAGCCCCTAGAAATAGGGTGAAGATATAGTCTGATCTGCAATGAAAATTGCAGTCTGCAACCAACCCACAGGGTTGCAGAGCAAGGAAAGTAACGAATCCTTGTCAACACAAATGAACACGCTACCCAGTGGTAAGGCTTTCATGATTGAAAGCATCGAAGTGTTTTTCATGCCTGGCTCTGTCAGCACTGCAAACACGTATACGCCTGTCGCGCCTACGATTTTTAACGCAACAGCAGCGGCAACCGTTGGCAGTCAGTTTGCGGATGTGAATTCGTTTTACCAGTCGGGTATGTTGGAACTCAATATTTTGAGCAAGAACTATCTGCGCGAAACGCCGATGATTGCTTTTCCACCAAAAACCAATTTCGACTTGAGCGTGGGTGTCGCGACCAACAGCGCGACCACAGCCGCGATGCAGACCGGCAACATGAAAGCCGCTGGTCGCCCGTACTACATCAGCCCAGAGATTGCTCTGCAACCCGCAGTCAATTTTGAGGTCGTGATTCGCTACCCCGCAGCCGTGGCTACACCTTCCGGTTTCAATGCCCGTGTCGGCGTGATCCTGGACGGTTATTTCATGCGCGCTTCGCAGTAAGCGACAAAATACACCTTCCTGGTGTGCAAGCGATTTTTGCAGGGGTTCGCTTAAAAAAACCCTGCTCCAAATTTTTGAGGGCGCGTCATGCAAAGTACAAGTTATTCGATTGGAGACATTGAGGCGTTTGCCTCACGTTTCTACCAAGGCCGGGCGCTACTGATTACGCCCTATGCCTACGTCATCACGTTTTCGAGCCTAGCAGCCGGAGCAACAGCTTCGCAGGTTATCAACATCGCAGCGAATGCGGACTTTTTGGCGCTGCAATTTAGCCATCGTGCGAACGTGGCAGCGGCTGGACAAACTGTCAGCAACAAAACTGCACCGTTGGCGCGGATTTTGGTGACCGATTCAGGATCAAACGAGCAATTTACAAACTCGGCAATTGATCTGGAAAACTACTCGACAAACGGGAACATCATCAACACGTTGCCCTATCCGCGCATCGTTTCCGGGCGCTCGACATTGACGGTTCAATTAAGCAGCTACGAAGCATCACAAACCCTCAATATTGACATTGCAATTGAGGGTTGTTTGGTTCGCGCTTACAGCTAAAATCATGGTCAATTCAGACTTCCCACCGGTTGATTGGTTAAGTCAGCGTGAACCGTGGCAAACGCCACAGTACACGCCGCCATATCCGCATAATCTGCCAGCAAAAGCAGACGCAGCGGTACAGACAACGGCCAATTTTCCGGGGTACCCGTCAACGGTTGCGATCACCGACCCTTATCGCTTCTCCTCGCTTGTTGACTTGTCGATCATTACGACAACCGCAAGCGTCAAGTTTTTGGATCAACCGATTGGAAAACGAAACACTCTGGGATTTAGAAATGCGTCAACAGCGAGTCAGGTGATTTACATTGGTTTTGGTGGCAATGCAACGACAAGCTCTTGGCTACAGATCAACCCTGGAATCACTGTATTTTTTGATACTGTTGTTCCGCAAGATGACCTCTACGTTATTTCAGACGTGACAGGTGGCGTACTGGCCTACGTGTATTCAACATATCCGGGCTAATCGTGAATAAGGGCGGCATAGGCTTGATTCTGGCAGGCTTAGCAGCCCTTATTTTATTGAAGGGTGGCAATTCTAAGCCTGAACCAGATGGAGAGCCTGGAGAGGCTTTTAACAACGCTGATATGACACCCACAACAGGCGATTCAGTTTTCAGGGGCAACAGCCCCGAGCAAAACATCAAGGCGTTTTTGTACATGCTGCAAGCGTCCGAGCACGCTTATCCACAGGATGTAAACAACGGCATAGCCTACAGCACGTTTTACGGTGGATCACGGTTTTATGACTTCACAGATCACCCGGTCAATACTGGCGAGAAAAAAGGCGTGCGTTTGTCGGATGCTCAGTGCCGCGCATCAGGCTTTGCGCCTGGGTGCGTGAGTACCGCAGCCGGGGCGTATCAATTTATCAGGCCAACCTGGGATCGAATTCGCGCCATATCTCCGCGTTTGCCTGACTTTAGCCCTCCATCGCAGGACGAGGCGGCAATTCGGTTGTTGGACAGTATTGGCGCGCTAAAGTTGATCCAGGCGGGTGACATTGAAGCCGCTATTGCAAAATCAAGCAAGACATGGGCAAGTTTGCCAGGCAGCAAAGCGCAACAAAACCCGCGTCAAATGGCTTTTGTGATCGATAGATTTAATGAAGGGTTAGCATGAGTTTTATATCATCAGCTGCTAGTGGTGGCATCGCGCAAGTCACCACAGCCACCACAGCGACAACGCTAACCAGCACCCCAACGCTGCTACAGATCACCCCTGCAAGCTACGGCGTAACAGTCACCCTGCCTAACGCCTCAATATGCCCAGTTGGTGGGCCGCTGCACTGTATCGACAACAGGGGCGCGTACCCCGTGCGGGTTGTCAATACATCCGGAACGCTTTTGGGCTTTATCTACGGAGGCGTTGTCAGCTACATCAGCCTAGACAACAAAAGCACAGCAGCGGGGGTGTGGGCGATATCAAACAATGAACTGGCAGGGGCATCGGCGCAGTTGTTGACTACGAATATGGCGGCGATTGACGCTTGCATTGATATTGGCTCAAGTCAAGAAGTCATCATTGGACGTGGTAAGTCAAATGCCAATTGCTACGGGGTTGTCTATAACCGAGCAACAAATACGTTTGGCGCAGTAACGCTGATTCGCACTGCGACATTCGGTAACGACTTGATCGCAGCTTGTTTGTCGGCGGCTAACCAAGTGCTTGTAACTTCGGTGGCTACAGGCGCGACGACTTTTGAAGCCGTAACCCTCTCAATCTCCGGCACAACAATCACCGTCAACACCGCAGCGACTGCAACCCTCTCAGCCAACATCAGCGCCTTCGCAGACGGTTGCGGCCTGATCGCAGTCGGCTCGAGCCTTGTCACCTCCTACAGAGTAGCCACACCAGCAGCGGAGATTCGTGCGCTAAGTATTTCGGGAACTGCGGTAACGATTGGGAGCGCAAGTGTTTTGTCTGGTACAGCGGGTGGGTTGATTGCGGCATCTGCAAACCATGTTATTGCGGTATCGACTGCAACAACGACACTTACTACGACACCATACCTTGTCAGTGGTTCGACGTTGACTACCGGAACCGGAACGACCACAACCAGCGGCACGATGACGCTAGACAAGTTGGCGGCTTTGGGTACACGTTGGTATGTTGGTTACAACGACGGCGGATCAACTGTGCGGGGCGGGGTTGTATCGATCAACACCACCGGCAACGGCACTACGACAATTAGCCTTGCGACACTGATGGCGGCGGGGGCCATTACGGATGCGATTGTGGTCAGTAGTTCAAAGGTTCTGGTACTCAACAACCAAACCAGTAACAACGCCAACCTGCTAACCGACACAGCAGGCACTGCGAGTGCGGGGACGGCGATTACTTTGACAACCCAAACGGAGCGATCAGCCGTTTATGTAAGTGGTACTAATGTAATTGTCAACGACGGGTCAAGTACGCAACTCATCGTGTCTGTTGACTGCTCTGGTGCAAGTCCTGTGTTTATTAGCAGACAGCAAACAAGCGCAGCTGCTCAGTATGCAAGTTCATTCCGTACATCCAATGCGGTGCTTTCCCGAAGCGCGTATGGTGTTTATGGATCAGCGTTCGCACAGGAGACTACAGCAAATACAAACCCAACAAGCACAAGTCAATCTCTTGTTGTAAGAGGTGACGTTGCTTTAACAAGAATAAGCCAAATGCCCAAGATCAACGGCCTAAACTATCGAGGAAAAACGGCTAGTGAGAATTGGATGGTAGATACCTTAACAGTTATTCAGAAAAGGGAATGCATACCATGAAAGCCCTAACAACCCCCTCTGGCAACTTCGGCCCGTTCAAACAAATCGAAGTCCTTACAGACCGCTACCGGGCCGACAACACAGACTTGCCCTTTACCGTAGTTGGGCAGGGCGAGATTGTGGAAGCGGAAACCATCACATGGCCCGCAGCACCCGCTGTAGTTGACCCAAACGCCTACAAAGCCCAACGCGCTGCCGAATACCCGCCTGCCGCTGATTACCTTGACGGCATCGTCAAAGGCGACACAGCACAAGTGCAGGCGTATATTGCCGCGTGCTTGGCAGTTAAAGCGAAATATCCTAAAACATGAGCGAGCAAAACGAACAGCCCGAACGCTGGCATCTGAAAAAAGAAATTCAGATCACGCACGTTTTTACAACGCTGGCGCTTGTCGGTGCGGTATTTGCTTACGTGCAAAAAGTTGACCAGCGTTTGACGATTGTTGAAACGCAATTAGTCGCGCAGCGTGAAGCGTCAGTGATTCAACGGGCGCAGCTTGAGCGCATGGATGCGAAGCTGGATCGATTGATCGAACGGTCAAAATGATTTTGGTGGATGCGCTGCTTGGCCTGGGCGGTAAGCTGGTCGATAAGCTGATACCAGACCCGGCGGCGCGTGATGCTGCAAAGTTGGAACTGTTGAAGTTACAGCAAAGCGGGGAACTTGCCGCGATGGTGGCGCAGACTGAGATCAACAAGGTAGAGGCGGCAAACCCGTCTGTATTTGTGTCAGGATGGCGTCCAGCTATCGGATGGGTGTGCGCCCTGGCAATGGGCTACCAATACCTTTTACGCCCCTTCCTGACCGCGTTTTACCCCATTCTCACGTTCCCTGGCTTGGATGACAACCTTTGGCAGCTTTTGGCGGGAATGTTGGGGCTTGGCGGCTTGCGGACGTTTGAGAAATTAAACGGGGTTGCTGCGCGATAAAGAAAAAACCCGCGATTGGGGCGCGGGCAAATGTTGTTATGGCAACAACTGCAAACCTACCAGGGAATGCCGATTGATTATAGCCCTGTAGAGGGGTTTTTCAATGGGTCGGCTGTGTAGGTATGGATCCGCTCTAAGAACGCAGCCTTGACCTGTTTCTCCTGCTGCGTAAGAACGTTTGTCGATCCGTAATGCGTGACAAAGTATTCAGCATGGTAGAGCAACAGCAGCAGGGCAGCGTTTTCAGCTTCCAATACTTTGATGCGCGCCCCGGCGTGATCGACTATCTGCCGTTTGCGCCAGCCCTGGGCGGTCATGCTGGTGAGCATGAACGCAACCCCTGGGCTTGATGCAGCTTTTCCAGCGCGTGAGCAAGTTGTGCTTGCAGGCTTTTTATTTCGTGCTGCTGCGCGAAGTAGTCACGCTGATAGCGAACTATCTCTTTGCAAAAGTGTGTGCGCTGCTTTGCGAATGCGTCTGAGCATTTGGGACATGGGTTAAACACTGTTTCAAGTTGTGGCATTTGGTTTTCCTGGTTGTGAGATTTTATTTTGCATCAAACAGCAGCATCCGCACAAAGATGCAGAAGATTAAATTTAAATATCGCTTTGCTGAAAGCAATTGCTTTTTGCTATCAGGTGCAGTGCTGCAAATATTTCGGTTGACACGCTGGCAACATGCCAACTATTATTTGACCTGTCACCCCGCGAAACCTTCAACCGTTGCGGGCTGGCACTTTCACCGGTGGGCCGGGGTGGCCCCTTGTGGGCATCGGGAAAGTGCATTAGCCGCAAGAAAGTGCCAAACAATGAAATCTCGTTTTAAAACAAACGATGGTCTGTCGATTACCGTTCAACCTTTGCCCCATAGCAATGCAGTGATGGTGCAGTTTTATGATTGTTTTGACGGTAAAATGATGCACATGGTCATTCCAAATGATCTTACCGACGTGTTTTCCCAAGCCGTAAAATTAGCGGGAGAGTGGAAACCCACACAACCCGCCAATGTATCCCTGGTTCCTGAGAGTACTGGTTCTGACTTTGGTATTCCAGCATGACCAGCATGACCAGCTATGCCAGGCAACAAGCCTCGGCAGTTTGCGGGATGGATGCAAATAGTATTGCAATCCAAATCGCCATGATAAACACCCGAAACCCGGCTAATTTGTCAGCCGCTGAACTGGAGGGCTTGATTGCCAAGTCTGAAGTTGCGTTAGACAATCTCAGAGACGTATATCGCATCGCCAAAGGAGATGACTCTTTGACCGCCCGGTGTTTTACAGCCGCTAAAGCTATAGAACGCTTGCAGTATGGTCTAAAAGGTCGCTATGAACACTTAACAGGGAACGTGTAATGAACTCTCGGTATACACGCAAAATCGATACACCAGACAGAGAACGAAGCCGCGCGAATCTAATTCACAGAGACGGATTAAGGCGGCAAGCGCAGACGATATTGCATGTGAAAGACGGAAGGCCACACAATAAACAGCACAGGACGTGCTGGTGCGGCAGACACGTAGTGGGCGAAGGCGTTATGCCCGTCATGCGTAGTCTTGACGGGGCCAAAGCTCGCGTCGGATCGATCAAAACATGCGGCAGCGTCTGGGCCTGCCCGGTATGTGCTGCCAAAGTAGCAGAGGTGCGGCGCAGGGAATTGACCTATGCTATGGTTCAACACACCGCTCAAGGTGGAAACGCTTACCTTCTGACCTTTACTTTTCCGCACTACAAAGGCCAGGCGTTGAATGACCTTATGGAACCATTTGACAAGGCCCGGCAGTCGTTCCAAAACAGCAAAGGCTGGAAAAAAGTCATGGGTAAAGATGGCACAGCCAACCGGATCGGCGGCGTAACATCGCTAGAAGTGACTTATGGAATAGGAAACGGCTGGCATCCACACTTGCACATGCTGGTGTTTTGCGATACTGGCGCTTTTGGTGAAGGTGAAGCAGACGAACAAGGCAGGTTGACCAGCAAAGCAATAGATTATTTCCGCAGCGAATGGGTCAGACTACTCGAAAAACGTAAGCTGGTGGATAGCAATAACCGTCAATGGGCCAACCAGTACGCGTTAGACGTTCGCGGCGGCAAAGGAGCTGCCGAATACATCGCAAAATGGGGACACGATGAACAATGGGGAATGTCCCGCGAACTGACCAGCAGCCATGCCAAAACAGGAAAACGCGAAACCTGGGGGACAAAAAACCATTACACCCCCTTTCAACTGCTGGCTATGTCAAACGTCGGAGATGGACACGCTACCTGTGCATTCCGCGAATTTGTGACGGCCTTCGACGGAAAAAGAATGCTTACTTGGTCACCTGGGCTTAAAAGTCACTTCGGTATTGAGGAAATGGATGACAACACTGCATCAAGTGAACAGGAACTTGACCTTGCAACAGAAAACATGGTGGGGATCATCACCCAAAACCAACTTACCCGCTTGGTTAGCTTTGGCGCCTATGGTAAATTTTTGGCCTACATTGCCGAACATGGGCATTTGAACAACGGGCAGCAATTGATCGATGATTGGATCGCCGAATGCAACGGTGAACGTCGCAGCGGAACGCTCCTGGTTGATTACATGCAAATTAATGGCAATAAATATTGGTACGAAACCGTGGAGATTTCGGAATGATACGACCGGCGGCGTTACCGTGCAGGTGTTGACGATATGGGCAACCGTGACCCAGGATGACCATTGCGCGGAGCATATGTCCTTACCATTGGGCAAGCTCAAGTAATTTTTAAGATTATTTAAGATGGTTTAAGATTAAGCCGGGTGAAAACACCCGGCTTTTTCATTTTTACACCAGGAGAAAATCATGGCAACACGCCTAAAACGCATTCCCGCACCCGAAATAAATGACGACCCCTGGCGACAGGCCAGTGAACCATTGGAAATGCAAAACGGAACAATGGCGATTCACTGGCGCAACAGCGAAACAAACGAAACGCGCATCGTCCCGGCTGGCGTACACCCAGAGGATCAAGCGCTAGAAAACTACCCAGTACAGCCCCCAGAGGAACCATTCGAGGAAACCGCAACCGACAGGGTAGCGGCAATGATGCAGGGTGTAGGCGTGGACGATGAGCGCGCAGAAGTCAAGGTTTACCGCGTGAACCAGGGGCAGCTTGAATATTGCAGAGGCTTTAAACCTGACGAATTTGAAAGCGGCAATTTTGATATGCTGCGCGACAGGTTTGGCGCTGGCCTGTACGAATTGCGTTTGTACGCAACAAACCCCGCAAATAAAAAATTCACGATCCGCAGCAAATTGCGCGTGACCATTGCGGAGGACAGGATCGAAAGCAGCCCAGGCGCACAGTTAAGCGGCGGCATGGCGCAGGTACTGCAAACCATTGCGCAAGGTCAGCAGCAGATGTTAGAGGCGCTGGTTAGCATCAAGTCAGCACCCCCAAAGGACAGCATGGAGGAAATGGGCAAAATGCTCACCATGATGGCGGCAATGCGTGAGGCATTCGGCATGAATCAACCTCAAGGCCGCGAGAAAAGCAGCATCGGAGAAATCGTTTCAGCTATCCGCGAATTGCGCGGCGCAGCGGACGAAATCAGTCCCGAGCGTGAAAAAGAGCCTGATGGCCTAATGTCTGTACTCCCCAAAATGCTGGAGCTTGTCTCAAAGGGTCAGGAAAGCCAGCAGGCAGCGCAGCAAGCCGCACAATTTCCCCCGGTGCAGCTACCCCCAAGTTTTCAGGCGCCAGAGCAACCAGACCCCGCACAGTACGAACAACCACAACCCCAAGCACCCGCACTCACTCAAGACGAGGCCGACATGAAAGTATTGACAATGATTAAACTCAAAAGCTACTTAAAAACGCTGGTCGATATGGCGGTGAAAGTGACCCCTATCGACCTGGCAGCCGAATTTGTTTATGAAAAAATCCCCGATGACTTAATTGAAATTATGGCGCTGGATAACTGGTTTGACTTGCTGGCAGCAGTAGCCCCGGACGTGAAGGATCACAAAGAATGGCTGCAAAAGGTGCGCGACAAAGCCCTTACCATGTTTGAAGATGCCGAAACCGAGCCAGCTAAAAAATAATTGACACGTCGGTGGGTGCAGGTAAACTCTGCAAAATATGATGCTCGCACCCACACCGATTTTGTCAGGCCAAGTCGTTCACCTTGCAAATGGCATTGGTGGTGTTCACCAGACGCTGCGGATGATGCGGCAACTGGTGAACCAGTGCAAGACCAATCTTCAAATTCGACAGGCCGCAACAAACACGATTTTTCTCACGCCTGAGAAAGACGAGTACAGCGAAGCCGAGGCGCTTTTTAATTTTGTGCGTGACCGCATTCGCTACGTCAAGGACGTCAACGACATTGAAACGCTCAGTACCCCCATGATGACCCTAGAGGGTGGGCTTGGCGATTGTGACGATCAAACGGTGTTGCTGGCATCCATGCTAGAGTCGGTCGGTTATCCAACCCGGTTTGTTGTCGAGGGCTATTCAGTACCTGGCGAATATGACCATGTTTACATGCAAGCCCTGGTATTCGGTCAATTTATCAGCATGGACCCGACCGAGCAAAAATACATGGGATGGTCACCCCCTGATCCGGTATCGCAACTCGTGGAGATCATTTAATGCAAACCCCCGCACTATTTAAGCCTATGAACCTGGGCGCTGGCTTTGGCTTTTTCGAAAGTGATTTTGACCTGGGCTATTCAACAGACAATATTTTTGACTCGCCCATAGATTTTGTTACTAACGTGGAAGGTGTTGACATTCCATACAACAGCGCGCTCGATGCAGGTGCTGACGTGTACGGCAATGTTGACAACGTATTTACTAACAGCGCGCTCGATGCAGGTGCTGATGTATATCCCAATGTCGCAATAGTTGACAACTCAGGCAACGTTAACGCGAACGGAAAACGCATTATTTCAGCGGATCAAATAGCCAACATTGCTAAAAACAATCCCGGCAATGAGGGCGCAACAATTGCAAAAGTTTTGCAGACCACCGCCCCTGAATTTACAAAACAAATTAAATCCTACGATGACCTGGTGAGGGCAGCGGCTAACCTTTTCAACACATCAAAAGCAGTGATCCAGGGCAAGCCAATTCCGCAAAACATTCAAAGCCCTTACGTGTACAACCCCAACAATCCAGGCGTGTACAACCCAAGTGTTTACCGACCATCAACAGCAACAAATCAACTTAGCATGAGCAGCACAAACATGTTGCTCATTGGTGGCGTGGCGCTTGCTGCATTTTTAGTTTTAAGGAAGAAATAAAATGGCGTCACTTGTACCCCCACTCAGCCAGCTTGACTACTACCCCCAAGAATTGGTTTACCGGGACAGTGTAGGAAATGTTTACGCCTATGGGGAAGACGGCGTTTTACGCCCCCTGGAAACCACAAACGGAAGTGATCCAGAAAATATAAATGTTGGAAACTACGGCGCAGTTTTAGAGAAAGCCAATCCGGGCATTCTCAAAATGATTCAGGAAACACAAACGCCCGGTGAATCGTGGATCGAAACGCTGACAAAGCTCACGACAGCGATCACCATGACAGCGCAGCAGCGGCAATTGATGACCCTCAATATTGAACGCGCAAAAAAGGGTTTGCCCCCGATTGACATTGCCAGCTATAGCGGCGTGGGTGTGAATGTCGGCTTGTCTCCTGATACCAAAAACCTTTTAATTTTTGGCGGCCTTGCATTGGTTGCCGTGTTCTTTTTGACGCGAAATCGATAATGCTCGCAGCCTACAACATCCGTCGATCCTCAGTCGTGTTAAACCCGCGTGGTCGGGTTTTGCGCGGCCTGGGCGCATTGGGTGATGATGGCGGCGGCGGCGGCGGTGGTGATGGCACTGGTGATAGTGGCAGTGGCGATAGTGGTAGCAGCAGTGTTGACAGTGGCAGCGGTGATAGTGGCAGCGGAGTTGTTGACACCGGCCTAGACCTGGGTGGCGATTCTGGCGTTACTGTCGGCACACTGGCAACCGTGGATGTTGTTGCACAGGCTGAATCATCAACTGAAGCTGCACTAGATGCGATCACTCAAGCCGACATGGATGAAGGCGCAGCCATGACAGCAGCGGCAAACGCATCAGCATCAGCAGCGGCGCAAACAATGGTAGCGGCACAATTAGACGCAGCAGCGGCAAAGGCCGGGTTTGTAAACGGTTTTTTAAGTATGGTCGGCAAACTCGGAATTAGTAAAGCGGCGGCGGCATTGGGTTTACCCGGTGTTGTTGTTACTGCTGGAATGTTTGTGGCTGGTCAAATGTCAGCATCAGTTAACTCAGGCAAAAGTGGTGACGCAGCAGCTTCAAAAGCAGCTATCGACAGCGCGGTTGATACAGCAGTGGGTGTGGCTGATTTTGTGAATGCGAATCCCAATCTCCCACAAGCTGTTAAAACCACAGTGATGACTGTTCAAAACAATGTCGCAACAGTCAACACCGTTTTGCAAGCGAACAATTTTGATTTACGCTCACCTGCCTATAAAAGATTTTTACCTGAAAACGGTGGCGCTGGCATTCCGGCACTGTACAAGGAAATCAGAGATTTTATTTCAACGCATAACAAAGCAGAGATTGACCAGGCCATGCAAGCCAGCGGTGTCAGCAATGCGGACGTTATCGCGGCATTCCAGGCGGCGGGTACATCACAGCCAGGGTCAGGGTCAAACCTGGCTTTTCTCGCAGCAGTTGCGGCAAGTTATTTCGTTTTAGGGGCATAGCATGATTATTCAAGGACACCCGGACATTTTGCGCGGCCCTCAAGGGTTGAACGGGTTGCATGGTTTTGGGTTAAGCCCTCTTGAGCCTGATTTCGGTTATTCACCCGCATACAAACGATTTATGTGGCAGAACGGTGGCCCAGGCATTGAGGCTCTGTATCAGGAAATAAGAGATTTTATAAACACGCCGGGGCGTACACAGGCTGAAATTGAACAAGCTAAAGCCGCAAGCGGTGTGTCTGATGATGACGTTAGAAACGCTATGTATGGTGCGGGGCCGCCAGCTCCGGTTTATGCACCGCCAGCTCCGGTTTATGCACCGCCAGCTCCGGTTATTGCACCACCAGCTCAGGTAAACAGCAACCCTTACGGCTATTCCGCAGCCTACATAAGATTCTTGCCTGAAAACGGCGGCGCTGGCATCCAAGCTCTGTATCAGGAAATCAGGGATTTTATAAACACGCCGGGGCGTACCCAGGTTGAAATTGAACAAGCTAAAGCCGCAAGCGGTGTGTCTGATGATGACGTTATAAACGCTATGGCTGTTCAAGTGCCGGACAACAAAATTGTTGATAACGTTTTTCCGGTGGAAGTTGATTGCGGCCCTAATTACACATGGGACGGTGAAATGTGCCGGGCAACGGGTCTGGGGCCAATAACTGAACCTGATATCGGTTCACTCAAGAACCGGGAAATCGTAGACTACGTGATGACCCACAGTGACGCTGAAATTCGCGCTCAGATGGTCATTTCCAATGTCTCTCAGGATGACATTATTAACGCGTTCGCGTCATTTGATCCGACAATGCCGAACGGTCAATCACCCGCCTATACAAGATCACTTCCTGAAAACGGCGGTGGGGGAATTGCCAACTATTACAAAGAAATCAACGACTTTGTAAACACGCATAGTTTTTACGAAGTTTTGTCGCAGATGTTCCGTTCCGAAGTTTCCAGGGCAGACCTGGAGGCCGCGAAAGCATACGCATTCTCGCAGTCACCAGCGGGAGGAGGCTCCGGGGATGTAATGCAGCCAGTGCAGCCAATTTTTGAACCGCTTTGCCCCCCAGGTTCAATATTGGTTGATGGTGTTTGTGTGGGTGACCCAACAACATATGGCCCACCTATATTGGACAGCTCACTTAGAAACAGGGAAATCGTAGATTTTGTGATGACCCACAGTGATGCCGAAATTCGCGCTCAGATGGTCATTTCCAATGTCTCTCAGGATGACATTATTAATGCGTTCAAGTCATTTGATCCGACCATGCCAAACGGTCAATCGCCAGCGTATGCAAGATCACTCCCTGAAAACGGTGGTGGGGGAATCGCCAACTTTTACAAAGAGATCAACGATTTTGTAAAGACGCATAGTTTTTACGAAGTTCTATCCCAGATGTTTCGCTCTGAAGTTTCCAGGGCAGACGTTCAAGCTGCAAACACCTACGAATTTTTTAAATCGCCATCGGGCGGCGGCGCAAAAGAAGCAGACGCACTTGCAGTGGCACAGCAGGCAGCACGTGAGGCAGCAGCGGCGGCTAAACGTGAAGCAGATGCAGTGGTAGCGAGAGAGGCATATTTAGCAGCTATGGCAGGGCTTGAGGCAGCAATAGCAGCAGAGCAAGCAGCAGCAGTAGCGCGAGCGGCGCAATTAGCAGCGGCAGAGCAAGCAGCAGCGGCAATGCGAATAGCAGCAATAGAAAAAGATCAAGCAAGACGCAACGCTGAACAGGCAGCAGCGCAAGCAGCGGCAGATTTACGCGCATCCCAACAAGCGGCAGCGTCACGCGCAGCGCAAGCAGAGGCCGCAGCGCGTGCAGCACAAGCAGAAGCTGCATCGCGCGCAGCGCAAGAAGCGGCTGCGTCACTCGCGGCGCAACAAGCAGCAGCATCGCGCGCAGCGCAAGAAGCGGCTGCGTCACTCGCAGCGCAACAAGCGGCGGCAACACGCGCAGCGCAAGAAGCGGCAGCGTCACTTGCGGCGCAACAGGCAGCAGCGCAAGCAGCGGCAGATTTACGCGCAGCGCAACAAGCCGCCGCGTCACGCGCAGCGCAAGCAGAGGCCGCAGCGCGTGCAGCACAAGCAGAAGCTGCATCGCGCGCAGCGCAACAAGCAGCAGAGCAAGCAGCAGCAGAATCGCGCGCACGGCAAGAGGCAGCAGCACTACGCGCAGCAGCTGCTGCACAAGCATCAGCACGTGCAGCGCAGGAGGTAGCAGACGCACGCGCGAGAGCCGATGCACTGGCGGCGCAAGCAGCTCAGGCAGCACAACAGCAAGACGCTATACGAGCAGCACTTGCAGCGCAAGAAGCAGCAGCAGCCGCAGCAGCCGCACAAAAGGCATCCGACCAGGCCGCAGCAGCAATAGCAATAGCGCAGGCAAGCGCAGCGGCGGTGACAACAAAAACTGAGCAGTCACAGGCTTACACTCGATTTTTGCCTGAAAATGGTGGGCAGGGGATTGATGCTCTTTACCAGGAAATCAGGGATTTTGTAAGCACTCACACGGACGCGGAAATAAAACAAACCGCAGCAGCCAGCGGTGTTTCAAATACGGATATTGTGAAGGCTGTTAGTCAAACACAACAAACAACAGCCACAGCGGTGGCATCAAGTGCAGCAAAAGCGACAGCGGCGGCAACAGCAGCCGCAGCATCAGCGGCAACAGCAGCAGCAATTGCAGTTGCAAAATCTCCTGCACAGTCGCAAGCCTACACCAAATTTTTACCTGAAAATGGCGGCAAGGGCATCACGGCGCTGTACAAAGAAATCTCTGATTTTGTTTCTGTAAGCACTCCAGCAGAAATTGAAGACGCAATGATTAAAGGCGGCATATCTGAAGCTGATGTTCTTAACGCTTTAAAAGTTTTTCCAAAAAAGGTCGTTGAAACGACAGGGGTTTCTCTTCCTTACATTGCAGCAGCAGCAGCAGCGGCCCTTGCACTTTTTGTATTGGTTAAAAAATGATTGACGCAGAAAATGAATCCGAAATCAGGCGGCTAGAGGCCAGGGCAGCAGCCGCAGCAGCCGCACAAGCAGCGACACAAGACAGGATCGACGCAGAGAACGAAGCCGAAATCAGGCGGCTAGAGGCCAGAGCAGCAGCCGATGGCGATGATCGAATCGACGCTCAAAATAAAGCAGAGGCCGCGAGGGTTGCGGCTATCAACGCGCAAATTGCCCGTGACAACGAAGCCAGGATCAAAGGTACAACAAGCACAAGCAAAATCAGCGGCGTTCATATTGCATTGATTGCAGCCGCAGCATTTTATTTTTTGAGGTGAAGTCATGGCATACCGCAATTTTATTTACTCCCCCTCCGTGTCCAACCTGGGCGGCATTTTGCAGCCGATGGACATGAGCAATTTAAACTATATCGGCCCCCTGGTGGCAACACCGGACAACCGGGTTATGAACATGGGTAACAGTGGCTATGGCATGAGCCAGCAAGAATGCCAGATGCGAATGTCCGGCGCGAACAACCTGGGCGGCGGCATTGCGGATATTGCAGCGACATTCAACATCATGGATTTGTTTTTAGGGAGTCGGTGATGTTTGGCGCGCTCAGTTCAACGCCTGACCAGGGCGAAACTGCAAGCCCTTTGCAGCTTGACTACTATCGTCAAAAGATTGTCGAGTTTCAGAATGTGCTGGTGCAGATGGACACCACAGCCGAGGGCTTGCAGGGTTTGCTTGATCTACAGATTGACGATCAACAATTGAACAGCGATATCAATGCTTTGCTGGCAGAGTATGACCTGAAAAAAGCATCTTTTAGAACAGCGGCGGAAGGTTTGAATTTAGCCATAAACAGCGTCAATTATTTGGGCGCAGGTTTTCCGGTGGTCAAAGTACCTAGCGGCTTAAACGCCCTCCCACCTTTGCTAATTTACAGTGGCATTGCTGCTGGTTTGGCGGTTATTGCTGGTTTGGTGGTTTGGGGTAGAGATTGGATCGCAAACTCTCACGAACTTGCCCAACGCAAACAAATTCTTGATGCTATGCCGGACGCAGCTTCAAAAGCAGCAGTAGCGCGAGAACTCATGAAAATTGATGGTGCTGTACGCGAACTGGATGCAAGCCCCCTGGGATCAATTGCTCAGATCGTCAAGTATGTCGCTATCGCAGGTTTGATATATTTTGGCTTGCAGAGTTTTAAATCAATGAAAGCGTGATATGGCGACAAAGAAATTCTCCCCGGCACAACTCGCAGCACAAAAGTTATTTGCGGAACGTGCGCGAAGTGGAACGCTGAAAAAGGGCAAGCGCAAAGCAACCCGCAAAGCCAACCCCGGGCTGTATGAAAACATCAACGCAAAACGCGCTCGTATCAAAGCTGGATCGGGTGAGCGTATGCGAAAGCCTGGACAACCAGGACGGCCCACGGCGAAAGCATTTAAACAGTCTGCAATGACTGCAAAGCGCAACCCGGCATCAAGCATGATGACCGCCTACCAAGTCATTTGTATGCACCCTAAAAAGCACGTTGTCGGCATATTCAAGACGATGGCAGAGGCCAAGCAAATAGCGACAGCGATGGCGAACGCGAAGGGTGTGGCCTACGGTGTGAAAACGGTCAAGGTTCACAAAGCCCACTTTGCAGCATGAGCATCAAACGCCCGGTGACCCTCAAGCAAGCGCAGCGCAGCCCAAAGGCAGCGGCGCGGCGTGAGGCGTTCTGTGCGCGCATGGGCGGCATGAAAAAGAAACTCACTGGCAAAGCAAAGCAGCGTGATCCGAAATCAAAAATCAACTTGGCATTGGCAGATTGGGATTGTGATTTGAAACCGTTACTCAAGAAAAAACATCTGGCCAAGGGTTTAGAATTTAATCCAGTACCGCCAAGCTCTCGCGCTGGTTTGAATCGTCAGGTGAAAAACCAGATTGAACAGGCCGCAGATTTATATGAGCGTTTCTCAGGCCATGATGCGGTAGAACTCGGAAAAGTCAAAATACCGGAACTCCCAAAAGTAGGGGTTGCAATTGGTACGGTAGACGGTATCATGTATTCAACGGTACGCGATGGCGTACTTGAAAAGTACATTCACAAGTTTCATAAACGGGATTGCCCATTGTTTGTGGTTGCGCCCGATGGAAAAAGTTTGTACCTCTTAGGTGGCGTTTATAACTTCACCGAACGAGGAATTGTTGACAGGTCGGACAAGTGACCATTTTTATTTAAGAGGTATATATGGCTGAAATGCTTTTGATTAACCCCCGCAAACGTGGCACTCGCAGAGCGTCAAAACGTCGCGTGGTTCGGCGTAAAAATCCGGTGACTGCAATGGTTCGCCGCAAGCGTAACCCGCTGGCAGCGATGCGCCGCAGGCGTAACCCAATGGCGGCGATGGTTCGTCGTCGTCGGCGTAACCCGATCGGCGGCGCAATGATGGGCGGCTACATGACCCAGATCCGCGAAGCCGTTATCGGTGGCGCTGGTGCTTTGGGTATGGATTTGGTTTATGGCCAGATCAACAACTTTTTGCCAGCCGCACTCAAGCGCACACCCGGTTCTATCGGTGCAGGCGATGCGGTCAAGGCCGTGGTCACTGTTGCCCTGGGCGGCTTGCTGAACAAAGCAACTCGTGGTTTTTCTGCCAAGGCAGCAAAGGCCAGTTTGACGATCCAGGCTTACGATATTATGAAATCGTTTGTTCCTGCGTCAATGACCATTGGCTATGCAAGCCCTGCACTGATTGCACAAGGCACAAACCGGGTTAGCCCGATTCGTCGCGGCATGAACGCATACACCAGCGGAACCCCGCTTTTGAATGCCTACATGAAACCAGGCCGGACAGCTCTGTTAAGCGGCGCACGTCAGCGTGAAGGCGCAACGCGCATGTATTAATTTCGGTTGAGTGCAGTGTAAACTGCACTCGTTTATTTTTTTTTTAAAGGACTTCAAAATGGCTATGGATTTTCTCCCAACCGCAGCGGATTTCAATTCGCGCCGCGTTACCAACCCTTCACAATCCGAAGTCGTAAGACAACGGTTTTATGATTACCAACTGTACCCAACAGCCGGTAACACCCAATTCACGTTTTTCTCTGCGCCAGTCGGTCAGGGTCTAACCTCTGCATTGGGTGGAACTGTCGGCACAGGTAAAACCCTTTGGGATACCAATTTGGAACTGCCTAAACAAACGTGGGCTACCGCACAGTAATGTGCGGCAAAAACTAGGTGAATTGCTGGAAACTCCTTAGAGCCTTGACTACCAAAGCGTAATAATGTCAAGGATTGGACAATCAGCAGCCAAGCCCGAGAAATCGGGAAGGTTCAACGACTAGAGAGAAATCTCGTAGGGTCAAGTGACCCCAAGCGCCTAGCCCCTAGAAATAGGGTGAAGATATAGTCTGATCTGCAATGAAAATTGCAGTCTGCAACCAACCCACAGGGTTGCAGAGCAAGGAAAGTAACGAATCCTTGTCAACACAAATGAACACGCTACCCAGTGGTAAGGCTTTCATGATTGAAAGCATCGAAGTGTTTTTCATGCCTGGCTCTGTCAGCACTGCAAACACGTATACGCCTGTCGCGCCTACGATTTTTAACGCAACAGCAGCGGCAACCGTTGGCAGTCAGTTTGCGGATGTGAATTCGTTTTACCAGTCGGGTATGTTGGAACTCAATATTTTGAGCAAGAACTATCTGCGCGAAACGCCGATGATTGCTTTTCCACCAAAAACCAATTTCGACTTGAGCGTGGGTGTCGCGACCAACAGCGCGACCACAGCCGCGATGCAGACCGGCAACATGAAAGCCGCTGGTCGCCCGTACTACATCAGCCCAGAGATTGCTCTGCAACCCGCAGTCAATTTTGAGGTCGTGATTCGCTACCCCGCAGCCGTGGCTACACCTTCCGGTTTCAATGCCCGTGTCGGCGTGATCCTGGACGGTTATTTCATGCGCGCTTCGCAGTAAGCGACAAAATACACCTTCCTGGTGTGCAAGCGATTTTTGCAGGGGTTCGCTTAAAAAAACCCTGCTCCAAATTTTTGAGGGCGCGTCATGCAAAGTACAAGTTATTCGATTGGAGACATTGAGGCGTTTGCCTCACGTTTCTACCAAGGCCGGGCGCTACTGATTACGCCCTATGCCTACGTCATCACGTTTTCGAGCCTAGCAGCCGGAGCAACAGCTTCGCAGGTTATCAACATCGCAGCGAATGCGGACTTTTTGGCGCTGCAATTTAGCCATCGTGCGAACGTGGCAGCGGCTGGACAAACTGTCAGCAACAAAACTGCACCGTTGGCGCGGATTTTGGTGACCGATTCAGGATCAAACGAGCAATTTACAAACTCGGCAATTGATCTGGAAAACTACTCGACAAACGGGAACATCATCAACACGTTGCCCTATCCGCGCATCGTTTCCGGGCGCTCGACATTGACGGTTCAATTAAGCAGCTACGAAGCATCACAAACCCTCAATATTGACATTGCAATTGAGGGTTGTTTGGTTCGCGCTTACAGCTAAAATCATGGTCAATTCAGACTTCCCACCGGTTGATTGGTTAAGTCAGCGTGAACCGTGGCAAACGCCACAGTACACGCCGCCATATCCGCATAATCTGCCAGCAAAAGCAGACGCAGCGGTACAGACAACGGCCAATTTTCCGGGGTACCCGTCAACGGTTGCGATCACCGACCCTTATCGCTTCTCCTCGCTTGTTGACTTGTCGATCATTACGACAACCGCAAGCGTCAAGTTTTTGGATCAACCGATTGGAAAACGAAACACTCTGGGATTTAGAAATGCGTCAACAGCGAGTCAGGTGATTTACATTGGTTTTGGTGGCAATGCAACGACAAGCTCTTGGCTACAGATCAACCCTGGAATCACTGTATTTTTTGATACTGTTGTTCCGCAAGATGACCTCTACGTTATTTCAGACGTGACAGGTGGCGTACTGGCCTACGTGTATTCAACATATCCGGGCTAATCGTGAATAAGGGCGGCATAGGCTTGATTCTGGCAGGCTTAGCAGCCCTTATTTTATTGAAGGGTGGCAATTCTAAGCCTGAACCAGATGGAGAGCCTGGAGAGGCTTTTAACAACGCTGATATGACACCCACAACAGGCGATTCAGTTTTCAGGGGCAACAGCCCCGAGCAAAACATCAAGGCGTTTTTGTACATGCTGCAAGCGTCCGAGCACGCTTATCCACAGGATGTAAACAACGGCATAGCCTACAGCACGTTTTACGGTGGATCACGGTTTTATGACTTCACAGATCACCCGGTCAATACTGGCGAGAAAAAAGGCGTGCGTTTGTCGGATGCTCAGTGCCGCGCATCAGGCTTTGCGCCTGGGTGCGTGAGTACCGCAGCCGGGGCGTATCAATTTATCAGGCCAACCTGGGATCGAATTCGCGCCATATCTCCGCGTTTGCCTGACTTTAGCCCTCCATCGCAGGACGAGGCGGCAATTCGGTTGTTGGACAGTATTGGCGCGCTAAAGTTGATCCAGGCGGGTGACATTGAAGCCGCTATTGCAAAATCAAGCAAGACATGGGCAAGTTTGCCAGGCAGCAAAGCGCAACAAAACCCGCGTCAAATGGCTTTTGTGATCGATAGATTTAATGAAGGGTTAGCATGAGTTTTATATCATCAGCTGCTAGTGGTGGCATCGCGCAAGTCACCACAGCCACCACAGCGACAACGCTAACCAGCACCCCAACGCTGCTACAGATCACCCCTGCAAGCTACGGCGTAACAGTCACCCTGCCTAACGCCTCAATATGCCCAGTTGGTGGGCCGCTGCACTGTATCGACAACAGGGGCGCGTACCCCGTGCGGGTTGTCAATACATCCGGAACGCTTTTGGGCTTTATCTACGGAGGCGTTGTCAGCTACATCAGCCTAGACAACAAAAGCACAGCAGCGGGGGTGTGGGCGATATCAAACAATGAACTGGCAGGGGCATCGGCGCAGTTGTTGACTACGAATATGGCGGCGATTGACGCTTGCATTGATATTGGCTCAAGTCAAGAAGTCATCATTGGACGTGGTAAGT
>Ga0214917_10001821_pt1 | contig 27014 bp, 22 predicted proteins | sample LL_1208_BB_MetaG_FD_177983 | JGI IMG/M metagenome (GOLD analysis project Ga0214917, IMG submission 177983) | Freshwater microbial communities from Lake Lanier, Atlanta, Georgia, United States - LL_1208_BB | ecosystem: Environmental > Aquatic > Freshwater > Lake | place: USA: Georgia | collected... | reverse complement strand
GTTAGTTGAGACCGTTGGAAGTACACCTTCACGGCCAGTCATTGAGTTAAAGCCAAGGAAGGCAGTAACTACTAATAGTAAGGAGAGAGCGACTTTTGAAGACTTGGCCGCGAGCTCAGCTGCCTTCTTATAGGTGGTTGAAAGCATGTCGAGAGCGGTAAGGCCACGCTCTTCATCGATAACAAGCTCTGAAAGTACGCGACGAAGAGATGTGCGAGCGCGTGAAACAGTGTGGCGAACAGCAGATTCCTTGATTCCAAGCTCTGCTGCGATCTCTTCTGTTGAACGGCCTTCCATCTCCCACATAACCAGCGCTGCGCGCTCGGCAGGTGAGAGAAGAGCCAAAGCCTGGCGAATGATCGCAGCATCTTCAGCCTGAGTAAGAACTTCTGAGTGATCGCCAGAAACCTGCCATGCAGCCTCAACTTCAGCCTGGGCATCGTCGATAACCACAAGGTTAGGTCGGCGGCCTTCCATGCGGAAGTAGTCGATGCACAGGTTTTCAATGGTGCGGTGGAGATAAGAGAGTGCGTGCTCTTGAGATTCAAGCTCAGGGGCAGCGAGCATGAACTTAATAAGGGAGTCTTGGGTAATTTCTTCAGCTTTAGCTGAATCCTTCAATACACGGTTGGCATGCGCGAGTAGCTCTGAACGGTGCTCAGTGTAAAAAGCCCCCAGTTCAGCAACTGTCCATACGCTAAGTGCCACTTTATTGATCCTTCATTAACCGGTTTGTCCTGCAGAGCCAGCCGTCGCTGCCTCTATCCACTACTACGAATCCCAGTCTAGGTTGTCGTGGGAAGGGGACAAAACGGACATATACTCTCAAAACCTTCGCTTCGCGCTAGTTTAGGGGGGTGAAAATTCATGCATTCTACTTAGATCGGCTGGTTAACCGAATAATTGGAAAACTTCAGCGGTCTATCGGGATCGGCTCAGGGGCCTTTGATTGCTCAAATGAAGTGGACGCAATTTCTTATTTGCTGGGAAAAATAGGTCGTGAGAGTTCAGTAGAAATGTTAATCCTAGATGTCGGTGGCAACTTAGGGCATTGGACTGATGAGGCATACAAGCGGTGGCCTCATTCAGATTTCATCATATTTGAACCTAGTGAAACCGCTGTGATCCACTTACAGAATAGGTTTTCCGATGTCCCTAATATTGAAATCATATCCCAGGCCATGTCCGACAAGGTTGGCAAAGCTAAACTCTTCTCAGATGTGCCTGGGAGTGGATTAGGAAGTTTGAGCCAAAGAGACCTAGCCTACCTAGGGATTAATTTCTCACATGAAGAAACAGTACAAGTCAATACTCTAGATAATTTCCTTTTAGGAAATGAAGAAAATATTTCAATTCTAAAGATAGATGTCGAAGGTCATGAACTGGCTGTATTGCAGGGGGCGACGAATCTATTTGCTTCAGATAGAAAACCAACCCTTGTGCAGTTCGAATTTGGTGGAGCTTGTATAGATACGAGAACATACTTCAGAGATCTTTGGAAATTTTTTGAGAACTATGAATACGATCTCTTTCGAATCGGCAAGAGTAATTTACATCGAATATCTGAATACCAAGAAGAGCTTGAAATATTTAAGACCACAAACTTAATTGCCCTTTCTAGGGCACAAAATGTTTTCTATGCGCCTTAAGGTTCAAAGTGGGATTTTGACCTAATCCAACTTTGCGGAATTAACAAAGCTGGATCATCTAAATTCTTAAACCATTTATCAGGTGCAACTATCGTAGGATTCGAGCACTTCGAAAGCATTGCGCCCCACCAAGAGAAAGATGAATTAGCAATAATGTAGCTACTTCCATGCCTCATTAATTCCAAAGTCTGCGCGGCTGATAAATTTGGTACCACCCAGACAATTTTTCTAAATTTTTCAGGAATTTTTTCAATTGCCGAGAGGGGCTCGTCTGAAAATAGCCATATCTCATCAAAATTTGTGGCAGTAAGAATATTTTCCAATGATTCTTCGTAATACTTAGAGGAAAGAATTCCAAAATTTGCTTCCTTGCGATAGTCCCCGAGTCTGATGTGGACACAAAGCGCAGTTACGCTTTTCTTCTGGTTTAGTAACGCAGCAATTTCTGCGTTGTTCTTTAGTTCGATTTTGCGAAGTCTTTCTAGAGTGCTATCTTGAAATATCCAGAAATTGGATTGAAAGTAACCAATGAATAGATTTCCTTGTGGTCTAAATTTAAAATCAAAATAACCATTATCTGTGGCTATAATTGGATTCAACCAATGATTTAAAGCTAAAAAATAATAACACTTAATTAAGAATTTGCTAATGCTTGATTGCAGAATTAACCTTAAAATCCCTTTGCTATTTACACTTTGACGTAGGAGTAAACTCGTCACTTTTTGAAGCAGAGGCAAATTTCTAGGTTTATAGCTCCAATTCACCGGCAAATCAAAATTGAATTCTGAAATATCAGCGTTTTGGGCATAATTCTTTCTGACATTTCCAAGCACATCAATCATTTCGATTTTGGTTGCACTGGAATTCATGGCCACGGCAACCTGGAAGAATTGGTTTCCTAGGCCTCCTGCTGCCATGACGAAGTTACTTGTCATTCTTTTCCTCGGATCTTCTTGCGGATGACGCAATAATTAGGAAAAGACCTATAGCAAAGCCCAGCAATCTACATATATTTACAAAATGAAAGCTTTTTAGTAGCTTCTTGATTTGCCTTGGACTCATTCTTAAATATGTCGTAGTAAGGCGGGCAGAAATTATTCCAAGATAAATATTTTCTCTAGAAAAGACTTTAAGAGTTTTGCTGTACTTGGATATTTCCTCTAATGCATTAACTAGGTGTTCCCCGTTCTTAGATTTCGATGAAAGTTGACCCACTATGCCTAGATGATAAATATAGAAAATATGTTTAGAAAATATCGGTTTACTCTTAAATAATCCGCAGTAGATTAGGAAAATCTGATCTTCTGCAAGAAGCAAATGGGGGAATCTTGTCTGTGAGGCTTTGCTGCGTCTTATAGCTATCCTCCAGATTCCCGGGTTCAACGCGACGCTCGCCAAATTGGAACTATGACTATAGTGAGTGTGATTATTCGACTTTACTGAGTAATTCCCAATTATAAATTCATCTGAGGATTTGACTCCATGCAATTCTTCACAGACTCTATCGACCCAAAGTACATCATCGCTATCACAGAAGATTATCCATGGATTTCTGGCTACTTTTAGACCAGCATTTCGAGCCGGCCCTGGTCCATTAAACTCCTGTTGAAGAATTAGAAATTCAAATTCATTTTTTTTCGATGCCAAGAATTCTCGAACTTCTTCGGCAGTTCCGTCTTTTTTATCATCAATAACAACTATGAATTCCACTGCCTTGCTTGTTGTGGACACTATAGTCTTAATAAAATTATCTAGCTTGCCTCTCATCGCTCCAATCGGAATGATTACAGATAGTTGTCCTACAATTCTTGGATCTCCGGAAAAGGAAGTGATCACACCTCTCCCCTTTCTTTGGACCGGTTACAATTGAGCATGATCAGATTACTAGGGAAATCTATAGCAGTCCTACTCCTAAAGTTTCCATTCTTTAGAGATGCCATTTTTAAATTGTACAGCCCTGCTATTCGCGTTGAGTACAAAAACTTAACCAATACTTCATTTATCAATCTTCTCGACCTACTCAAAGTGGACCATTCTCCTTTTGGTCTAATCCGAATGGGCTCGAACTTTGATGGAGGGTATGTTGTTGCAAAGAGTTTTGGTCACGATGATTTTTTACTGTCCTTTGGTGTTGGGACAGACGTTAGTTTTGAGGAAAGTCTCTCGCATTCGATTAAAGGAATTCACCTTTATGATCACACGGTTGACAGACTCCCTTCGGAAATTATAAATGCTACTTTTTTTCAGCGCGGCCTCGCTGTAGCGCCATCAAGAAATATGACAGATTTGGAGGGGGCATTTCTTAATGTGCCTTCGCATTCGGAGATAATCCTCAAGATTGATATCGAGGGCGATGAATGGGGAATACTTGCCGGAGCCAGTACCGGTCTACTAGGCAGCTTTAAACAGATAGTGATTGAGTTTCATAACTTAGAATCAATTAATTCCTTATCAAATTACGAACTCATCTTCGGAGTTCTCCAAAAATTGAGGGTCACTCATAATGTAGTTAATGTTCACGGCAATAATTGGGATACATTTAGGATAATTCACGGACAATTTTGGCCAAACGCTCTCGAAGTTACATATTTAAACAAGAGGTTTTTTCCAGAACCGAATACTGATGACTATTCAAGGCTAAATCTTCCCAATAATCCTGAGCGTGCTGACTATAACCTCGGGTTAAATTACTTCAAGAATTAAATTGGTCGGGCAATAATCTTCGAATAGCCTTATATGGATATAGGAATCGACGCCAAACTTTTGAAAGATAGCGGGATCTCCTTGAATGGTCAGTAAACTTCATATTCGTGAGAGCGGGATTGATAAAAATTTTTCCACCCTTTGCAGTTAGCTCATTATGGAAAGGCACGTGTTCACAAATCGGCTGCCCATCCTCGTCTATCCCCGAGTAGCGACAATCGAGAATTGCCTTGGTTTTGTAGATGCCTAGCCCCCCAAATGCGGAATCTACTTTTATCCACTCTGAAGAATTAGGAATTTTCAGCATCCTAGAGTTTACTGTTGCATAAAGTACCTTCTCGGGATCCTTAATGAATTTTCGGTAGAATGCATGAGCTTCCCAGCAATCATTGGGTGACCATAATTCGTGGCGTAGCGCCCAAACATCATAATATGGTCCCTCCTGATTAGCGGTCACAACTTCCCAATCATCACGCTTCCAAGAAGTGAGAATTTTGTCTCGAGTAATCAGTTTGTTTAAGTTATTGAAGTCAGCAATAACTACGTAGTCATAATCAGAAAATTGGTTCTTTGCCTCATCAAGATAACGGTTACGAGCGAAAGCCATCCGTTGAGTTCGATCTGGAATCGAATCATACAAATCGCCTAGGCTCACATAATTAAAGTTTTCAAAGGTAGCCGCCATTGCACTCAATTTCTTGGCGCTGTTGTCCTTGCTATCTGACTCCACCAAAAACCAAGAAACGCGACTAAAGCTTGAAAACGTCTCGGTGAAACGAGCGTAATCTAACTCGATAGTACTTTCTATATCTCGCACGATCCCAAGGATTACGACAGAAGAGTTAACTACCAGTGGAGATTCTTCAAAGTTTCCTACAACCATAAGAGCCACAAGTCGTTAGTCGTTAAGATCTCTTGCCAGGGCTGAAACAAACATGTCCCGAAGTCTATCAGCGCCCCTTAGGCTTAGATGGTTATTATCCCAATAGAAATATCCTCCTCTGTCCAAGAATTGACATTGAAGATTGGTGCAGAAGGTATTGGTTGTCTTGAGATATTCAATTCCATACTTAGGTAAGGTTCTTTGATAGAAAAAATCGTCTTGAAAACTGCTATCCAGAAGTTTCTCACGTTTTTGCCATCCTTCACCTTTAACAAGATCCTTAATCGAGCCTTGTCCGAACCCAACTTGATATTCAGGTGTTGGTCCAATCACCGTTAAATTATTAGTCTCAAATTTAATGCTTCTTAATCCCTCCAAAATGCTCGCTCGATACTCGCTCGCGGGCATGTTATCTTGTATAGATGAGCTTCTCTGCATAACAAATACTCGATTTACTTGATGGGAGCTCAAGTATTCAGCGATTTTCATAGTGTAAGTTCGGCAAGTCTCGCTGGGAAATAGTTCTTGATTTCTTCTATAACCTAAAATCTGACACCCCCTCCCACTGAAAAATACGGCCTTTACCCCCTGGGACTTTGCCGCTTTCGCAAAACTTTGCGAAACTGCTGCCGCATGTGAATCCCCAACCAACACAAAGATTTCTTTGCTCTGGATGTTTCCAGATTCACATTCTCCTTGATTCCCTACATTGACACACTCGATTGCGCCTTGAATAACTGGAGGAGCGAACTTCCAATAGTAATTAACAGAACCTACTCGGAGAGCGCCCATGAGCAATAGTGGTGCTAAAACAAAGCAAATTAGCAACTTCATCGAACTGAAAGTGGTCGTAGGAATGCGACCTTTTGTGCGGTATGGAACCTCGACAGCCTTGTAAACAAGATGACTGAGAAACATCATTATTGTCAACGACAGCAAATTTCTTATGTTGTTGTTTAACTGGTCAAACGTATACGTTCTGGTACATATATAAATTACAGGAAGATGAAGAAGATAAATTGAGTACGATCTGTCTCCTACCCAGTTAAGTGCTTGATTCAAGGGCTTTTGCGTGATTCTGAAACCACCTAGAGACAAATAAATTGCGATTGAACAAGTCCCAAGTATCTGACCAATCAGACCAACTTCTATTGGCATGATCAACATAAACGAAGCCAAAGTGATTGATATAGCTCTTACGGAGATTCTTCCTTCTACTTTGACTTTTGCAGCAAGTGAGGCAACCGCACCTAAGCTGAATTCCCAGACTCTAGATAGAGGCGAATAAAATAGCGCTCCACTTTGTTGAATTTCAAAAATCCTCAGAATTGATGCGATGAGAATTGATAAAATTCCAACGTGTACCATTAAGAATTTTACTTTCCTTTTTAGGAGGAGAGTGCTTAGAACCAATGCTGTTGCCACCAACAAATAAACTTGTTCTTCGGCAGAAAGTGACCAAGTATGTAGAAGTGGATTTGGATTAGGGTGAAAGTACGATCCTTGAGATTGAGAATACGCTTCTACGTTTGCCATCACCAGAAGTGCTGCAATACCTTGTGCTGCGATACTTCGGTGGTCCTCCAGCATTCCTAGCAAGAATGTGGCTAATGAAAATAAGCCAAGTACAACTCCTAATGCAGGTAATAGTCTAAAAATTCTTCTTCGGAAAAACGCTTTAAGTTTTTTCCAATCTAAATCTCCCGCGGCGGTGACACATGAGTTCATCAGGGGCCAAACAACGAATCCCGAAATCACGAAAAAGAAATCAACGCCAAGATAGCCATTAGGCAGGAAACTGCTGTCTAAATGAAAAATTACTACGGCAAAAACACAAAGAGCTCTCAGGTGCTGGACATCTTCTCGCTTTGCCAAGATTGACATACTAACATCGCTCACAATCACCTGGAATTGCTAGAGTATACTCATGAAGAAGAATCCACTAGTTTTCTCGCAAATTCATGGATAGTTTAACCTGTCCGGTTTTGGTTGTTGGCTACAAGCGCCAATCTGAGATTTGCTTGGTCCTCAACCGAATTATTGATTCTGGAGCTTCTAGGATTTATGTTTCCTTAGATGGACCAAAACAAAATGATCCTGAGGATGTAGCTCTTTGTGAATCAACCAACCAGGCAGTTCAACAGTTAGCAAAGAGCTTCAGTGGGGATTTCTATATTTCTAGCTCTGAAGTCAATCTGGGTAGTGCCGAGAATGTAATTCGATCCTTGGACTGGTTTTTTTCGCACGAGAACTTCGGGTTAATCCTGGAAGATGATTGCTTACCTGACGCTTCTATTTTTAACTACATCTCAACTCTAAGATATCTATTGGAATACCCTGGCGTTTGGTTGCTTTCCGGATATAGACCTAATGTTTCTGAATTGAATTCGATAGATTATTCATTCGTTTCGGTACCTCTGAGTTGGGGGTGGGCTACGACTGCCGAACACTGGCAGAAAATGCGATTCTTTATTTGGGCAGACCCAAAAGGTTCTCTACTGAAGGCCTTTCTAAAAGGTGCTAACGCAGTTTTTTGGGGCGTTGGGAGCAGGCGAGCAAAAAGAGGCTGGGTCGATGCATGGGACATACCTCTAGCAAATGCGATGCTTGAGTATCATGGAAGTGCCCTAATGCCTCCCGTTAATTTAATATCTAATGTCGGTACAGGATTAATGGCCTCCAATACCGATCAACCCTCGAAATTTCTTCATTCTGCAACTCAAAGTTGGGATATTAAATCCTATCCAGTCCCGGGATTCGAATTATTGGGAGTAAGGAGAAAAATGACTTCACAAATACTTGAGGATAAATTTATTTTGATAAAGCCTTATCACAGATTGAGGCCCTTATTTACTTACACTTGGGACCTATTGACATCCGTCCGCTCTGGAAGGGGGAGTCTGAAGTCGAGAATAGGTAATTTGGTTGTTGGGATTATAAACCCAGAAGTTTTGCCTGGCGATCAAACTCAGGAATAGTTTCGCGAACATCTGAAAAACTTCCTGTCGCTTGAATTTTTCCGGCTTCCATGTAGGCAACTAAATCTGCTTCAGTAACTGTTGATAATCGGTGTGCGATAACAACAATCGTAACCGCCCCCCGAAGAGATTGAATCGCTGAATTCAATTCTAACTCAGTGCTCCCATCTAGTGCGCTTGTGGCCTCATCAAAGACTAGTAGCCTCGGTTTTGTGTACATGGCACGAGCAATCCCAAGTCTTTGTCGTTGCCCGCCACTTAGTCTTGAACCATTTTCAGACACTTCGGAATCTAGTTGATTCTCAAGCTTACGCACAAAATCTTCTAACTGCGCGGTGCGAAGTGCCTCCCATATCTCACTATCTTGGACCTCATCTGTATTACAACCGATTGCGATATTTTCCCTGATAGTTCCATTTATTATGTATACATCCTGAGGTACGTAAGAAATTGCTCCTGGCCATTTCAATATCGCTTCTTTCGGATCCACTCCAGAAATTTGAATATTTCCTGAGTCTGGAGGAATTAAACCCAACATTAAATCGACGAGCGTCGTTTTGCCTGCACCAGAAGACCCTACAAGAGCAATAACTTGCCCGCTTAGAATCTCTAAGTTAACTTTCTTAAGAGCAAAATCTTGGCTATTGGGATATCGGAATGAAATATCTGTTAACTTAACGCGAGGCTCGAAACCAGAATGATCAAAATCTTTAGAAGTAATCAGACTCTTCTGTACAGTCTTTTCCCGAGAGAGTGACTCTATGAGCGCTAATGTGGGTTCTGCTACGCCAAGACTTCCACTGATTTGAACCAGTCCTTGTTGTAGTCGAAGAATAGCTGGACCGATTCTAGAAGCTGCTGCAATAAAAACCGTTAATGTTCCGATCGCGCGCATAGAGTCATTGAGGATAAATGAGCTTGCCGCAACCAATAACCCGCCAAGTACCAAACTTACCTCAATAACGTACTTACTTATGTTGGGCATAAAAGCCACTTCTGCCGAGTTGTTTGCCAAGCGAAGTCTGGTCTTAGAGATTTCCTCAGAATAGAAACTTCTCTTACCGTGCACAGACACTTCTCTAAACATATTTAGAACTTGTACAATTTTCTCGTTGCTTTCAATATTCAACTCAGCATTTTCAATTCCAAGAATTTTTGCTCGCTTACTCATGAGTTTGTGGAGTATGAGTCCGACAGCACCGAACAGGCAAAAAGTTAAGATAGCGGTCGGAAGATTAACAGACACGAGCCCAAGAGACATTATCGCAAGTAGAGATAGATCCGCCACAATGGCAATTGCTGTGGCTAGCATTCCAACCGTTATTGCATTGACTCCCGTTGTAACTGCAAACAATGTTTCGTACACAGACTTAGATTGTATGTAGAGTAAATCTTTACCTAGCAATCGTTCAATTAAGTTTCCGGATATTGTCGCAGACTTTCTGCTTAGGAAATAAAGTATCTTTCGGGAGAAATAGACTGAAACTAAAGTCCTAGTAATGAGTGCAGAGGCCGCAATCAAGGCGAGGATCGCCACTTGAGATTGAAATGCAAAATTGTCAATTCCTATGAGCTTTAGAGCGCCGCCTACACGAGAGCTTGGCTGTTTAGACTGGACGCCCGTTACGGCTAGCGCTCCCATAATTCCAAATATCGCTACTCCAAGTAAATCAATCACCCCAAGAAATACTTGAATTACCGTTATTGCTACGATTTTCTTCTGGTCTTGACGTGAAAATATTCTTAGCGATCTAATCACTGTGGAGTATTTAGATTGTGTACTCAATTTCCCCTTCTCCAATACTTTATGAAAGTTCAGCGGCAAATTGTAAGGATGACGTACTTGGGACGAGTATGCCTATGAGTTTATTGTATAGCCATTCTAAGTCTCTGAATACTCTGCCGGAACCTGTGCAACACGGGAATTCCAATTATGAACGCTAGGAAGGTTTTCTGTTTCAAATTAACTAGTATCAATTTACACAGAAGTTTTGGGTTGAAATGATTGTGCGGTTCCTTTGCCTCTGATAACTGAACCAATTCACGCAACTCTTTTTGCCATCCTTCTTTAAAAAGCATTGGGTTTTTTGAATGGATGTGAAGGCAAAAAATCTGTACGGAGTTGTCCTCGCTTGAGATAGCTAGTTGATTGTCTGAGTCTAACTTATAGGTATAAGTTGACGGATCTACATAACTGTCGCCTGTTTCAATAATTCCACGATCATGTATTTTTGTGATTCCATAGAAATTCCTAGGATCAAGACCTGTCAACCACATCCCGATGGCCGCTGGATCCACAATGCCATTTAATTCCTCGTTGCTACAAATATTGAATTCGTTCTTGTCGCATTCTGAATTCAATGGATTTTGTAGTTTAGGCAGTTGTCTACTTAAACTTGGAAAAATTTGGATGTCAGAATTTTTCCGTGCGATGCTGTTCAAAATGGTCATATCAGTATGTTTGTTGTTTTCAAGCAATTCGGCAAACAGGTTTTCTCTGAGTGAACGGGAGGACTTTAAATCGGGTAGAAATAAGATTGAAGAAACATCTTTGAATTCGTTAAATCTACACCATGTCGTTTTGCTCAGGTTTTCTACTTTTCTAAATGGAAAGTTAGGTAATAACATTACATCGGACTCGATATGCAGTATCTTCTTGTCCGCAATCGACTCATGAAGTTGAGTGAGAGCAAATAGCCGTTCTAATGTAAACCTCCAGAACCCCTCTCTAAATTTGTGGTCGTATTTATGTGATTCAAATATTTTCTCTACCTCGGGTTCGGCAGAGTATTCATAGACCGATACTGCGGAACTTAGCTTGGAATCGGGCACTACGCCTGTGCTGACAACCGCCATGACCTGAAAAGAGGGAAAATCATTGGATATTTTATTTAGGTTTAACCAGTAGTGAGCATCCGGCTTTTTCCCTAGGTGGACAAGAGTGACAACTAAATTCGAATCTTTTTGTAAAGAGGGGTTCATTCAAACACGGCGTTTCTGTAGTGAAATTTCGGATTTGTTAGATTTTCGATTCCTTCTTGGGGAATTAAATTCCAAGGTTTGGGTGCAATTACATCCGCTCCTTTAAAGGTTGCGAGAGCACCAGCCCACCAGGAAAAAGTTGAGTTTGCTATTTGCAAATGTGATGCGTGAAATAACAAGTTAAATGCTTCCCAAGTATTCTTTTCTTGTGGTCCGTAAATTTCGCTTTCTGGAAATACTGCTTTTATTTCCTTTATAAAATCAAGATCCCCGTCTGTAACAATCTTTAGAGGTAAATTTTTTTCGACTCCGGACTTGTAGTAAGGCAGGGCAAGCAATCCAATTTTTTGCTTGCTTTGGATAAAATCGCCTCTTCGAATATGAATGGCCTGATATTTTTCGGTTTCTTCACTGGTGCCCTTTGGATTCATGTTAACTTGGCTAGCGGAAACAATTTCTTTAAAATAGCTTGCCAGATGGAAATTAACACTTTCTGCGGATTGGAAATATCCTCTGACAAACTTAGAGGAATTCTTTATTGATTTTGGAGCAGCAAAGGGATTCGACACACTCAGGAAATTGAAATAGCTGCTTAGGAATTCGGAGTCAGATTTCTTAAAAACTCTTGCCCTATCCAGAATGTTGAATGCATCAAAGGGCCAATCTTCTTCTTTGCTCTTAATGTCGTGCGTACAATAATTTAGAATTTTTCCAATCTCGAATTCTCTTTGATCCCCTAAGGCTGGTTCACTTCGAGAAATTAACGATATTTTCTTTTTATCTTCAGACTTTAACTGGTGAGCAAAATTTAGGAAAAAGAGTTGATTCCCTAAACCTCCTTGACTCAACAACTTCATCGATGAATTTCCCTAACTCTCAGTAAATCTTTGAACCCAGATCAAATTTTGTTATTGGCTTGCTGAATCCGATTCCATGATATCTTCGTGTTGAATCAATCCTGAGGGGGCTAACTTTATATGGACTTTATCCCAATTCTTGTCCCGACAGTTCCATCTGTGGAGAAATTTCTTCCCTACCTGCTGAAGATTGAAGCAAACAAGCAATACACAAATTTTGGACCGCTTTCAAAACTCTTAACGAGTCGGCTTGGGGACTACTTCGGTGTTTCCGCAGAAAATGTAGTTCTCGCAGCAAATGCAACCTTAGCTCTTCAAGGTGCAATGGAGACTGCGGAAACTTCAAAAGAGACAACTTGGGAAGTGCCATCTTGGACTTTTACTGCTACTGCGAGTGCAGCCGTGCTAAGTCAAGTAGAATTTGAATTTGTCGATGTAGACGACAATGGAAGGGCACAATTCAGTGGTGCGGCAACTTGCGCGGTAGACGTATTGCCGTTTGGCGCGGGACCTAGATTCGCTGAGATTCCTGCGAACATCGAGACTCTTATTGTGGATGCCGCAGCTTCAATAGATTCGTTACAACAAATCAAGTTACCTTCAAATATGCGCGTCGGACTCATCGTCAGCTTGCATGCCACGAAATTGTTGCCCGCGGGCGAAGGAGGAATATTTCTAACCAATGATCCTGGTTGGGCGGAAAGATTTAGAAGATGGACGAATTTTGGCATGGCTGAATCGCGGATTTCTTCAAGTGTTGGTACGAATGCCAAGTTGAGTGAATTCTCCGCGGCAGTAGCGCTTGCATCTATGGATAGTTGGGAACAAACTCGAAATGCGTATAGGGGAATAACTGCGCGTGCAAAAGATATATGCAACCGATTAAAGATTGGGACTTTCTCCAGCTTGTCTCCGGAAAACATCACCCCTTATTGGATCTTGCGACTTGAGTCTCCTGAACAAAAAGCGACTTTGGAGCGATTGCTTCAAGAAAATTTAATTCAGTGTCGAGATTGGTGGCCCGCAGGATGCCACTCTATGCCCGCCTATAGTGAATATTCACGTGGAAAGTTCTTCAACACTGATGTCTTAATTAGTCGGACTCTGGCGCTCCCATTCCATTTGTATTTGTCAGATAGCGACTGGGGGCGCGTGGAAAGCGTTCTAACTCAATTTGTCAGTGGAGAGTAGGGATTTCAAGTATTCACCGTAGGAAGAATTTCTGAAAAAAGCAGCCGCGTTTTCCATTTTCTCGTCTGAAATCCATTTTTGTCTCCAAGCAATTTCTTCAAGGCATGCAATCTTGAGGTTCTGCCTCTGCTCAATTACGCGTATGTAATTACTAGCGTCAAGAAGGGTGTCTACTGAACCAGTATCAAACCATGCTGTTCCTCGAGGCAGAATTGTCGCATTCAAAGTTCCTGCATTCAGATAATGCGCATTCACTGCTGTGATTTCCAGCTCGCCACGATTACTCGGTTGGATAGAAGTTGCATATTCAAGGACCATTTCATCATAAAAATACAACCCGGGAATCGCGTAGTTTGATTTAGGGTGAGATGGCTTCTCTTCAACCGAAATTACTTTTCCTTTTTCATCTACTTCTACAACACCATACTCTGCTGGGTTGGAGACTCTGTAACCGAAAATCTGCGCACCTTCAATTCCAGAGTATTTCCGCAACTCACCCCCGAGACCAGTTCCGTGAAAAATATTATCTCCGAGTATCAGAGCCACTTTCTGGCCATTTATGAAGTCTTTCGTAATCAAAAAAGCTTCTGCAAGACCATTTGGCTTGTCTTGAGAGTAATACTTGATATCTATACCAAAACGATTACCGTCGCCCAAGAGTTCATTAAAAAGTGGGGCTTGTGCTGGCGTTGTGATCAAAGCAATTTCTCTAATTCCTGAAGACATTAGGGTCGCCAATGGATAGAAAACGGTGGGTTTGTCGTACACAGGAAGTAACTGCTTACTTGTGGCCAGAGTTAGTGGAGCTAACCGAGTTCCAAGACCGCCTGCTAGTAAGATTCCTCGCATGATTAATTATATGTCCCCGCTACCTAATTTCTCGGTTGGACGCAGAAGATGAAACTACTTGTCACCGGCGCGGCGGGTTTCATCGGCTCCACATTTGTAGATTTTGCTTTGAGCGAGGCTGAACTTTTAGGCATCACGCAAGTCACTGCAATTGATTCTTTTACCTACGCCGGAAGTCTCTCGAACCTAGAGAAAGCTTCTGGAAATTCTCGATTTGAACTTGTTGAAGGCGATATTCGAGATGCCCGACTAATCGCGAACTTGGTGAATGCATCTGATGTCGTATTGAATTTTGCAGCTGAGTCACATGTTGATAGATCGATTGAAGATCCAACAATATTTGTTGACACAAATGTGATGGGAACCGTAAATATACTAAATGCGATTAACCAGACGGGTAAGCGGCTAATTCAGATTTCTACAGACGAGGTTTACGGTTCTATTGAATCCGGATCATGGGATGAGGATTTTCCACTTAGACCCAATTCTCCATATGCTGCAAGTAAAGCGAGCGCTGATCTTTTGGTCCGGTCATACTCTCAAACCTATGGATGTAATACAAACATAACTAGGTGCTGCAATAATTATGGACCCCGGCAGTATCCGGAGAAAATAATTCCTTTGTTTGTTTCAAGGCTTGTGCGTGGTGAAACTATCCCTGTTTATGGTGATGGATTAAATATGAGGGAGTGGATTCATGTTAACGACCATGTTCGAGGGATACTAAAGGTGCTGCGTTTTGGAAAACCCGGTGAAATATATAATCTTGGGTCGGGATTCGAGATTTCAAATATCGATCTAGCTGAGAAAATCTTAGGAATCCTAGATCTCCCCAAGTCAAGAATTGAATTTGTTCAAGATCGGCCAGGGCACGACTTGAGGTATTCTCTCGACTTTGCGAAAGCCAGTAATGAATTGGGTTTTCAGTGCTTAGAAGATTTTGAGACCAGTTTTGGTGACACCGTTAGTTACTTTGCAAGTCAATTTATGTAAATTGAAACACCACATTGTAATCGTGTGCAACAACTTTACATTCACTTCGAGTGCTCAGTAGTTGAATTACAAGCGCTCCCTTTCCGGGTAGAACCCCGTGTGTTTCTTTAAATTCATGAGCGATTTCGTGCGCTTCAAGTGGTATCCAGCGCGCGCTTTTTGGGGTGTCGTCTATGACCAAGATTGATCCTGGCTTGAGTGATGCTTCAATAGCCAGGAATTCATCGAGTCCGTGTTGTGCACTCAGCTTTGGTTGGAACCAGTCAACATCCCAGCTATCTAAATAAACTAAATCGACAGATGAAATCTCGTTGCTTCTGGAAAGTTCGCCTAGAACCTGGACACTATCACCTGTTAAGAATTTTGAGTTTTGGGAATGTTGAAATACTAAATCTTTTCTCGCTTGCTTTCTGATATCGATGGAATAAAAAAGACCTCCGTAATTCTCGATATAGGAATTGAAAAGGCGTGATGAATCCGTTCCATATGCGCTAGTTCCTGTCTCCACAATGATTGCGGGATTGCCACCTAATAAATTTAGTGCGATTCGTAAATTTTCTACATTTTGATGTGAGGGATTTGACCACATGTCAAAGTGATTAGTTACTAGACTGTCGACAGATTCAAACCTTACATTCTTGTGTCGTTGGTATTTGGCAATATTCCTTAAGACTTGAATCTTCTCTCGCATTTTGAAGTCCTTTCTAAGTATTTAATCATATGTCTCCAAAAATTATTAGCCTCTCCGAAGTGAATCTAAGAGTCCAAACATGGCACAGAATCTTGTATCTGCATTTTTGTTTCAATTAATAGAGGGGATAATGAAATTCCTTCGAAAACAGCTAAGAATATTGAGTCTAAGGATATATAGTCGGTCTGTGTTGGTTATTCTACTTAATGTATTCCGAAGTCGGCTCAGGCTTCCAAGAGTGACTTTTCGATGTCTTATATTTGTGTACAAGAAATACAAGAGTCTTAGATCCGAGCCAGTCCAGTTAGATTTACAAATGTTTGAACGCGGGCAATTTGGGCTTAAGAATTCAAAAACTCCAACTATTAAGAACTCGGCGAGCGTACAACTCCTCTACATCTCCACTAAGAAAGATTTTAAAACTCTCCCCATATCAATTCTGTACTCAAGAAACTCGCTTCGGAAATTTGCTGTTAAGGAGATCTCGGTTTATGTTCCAGGAAATCAGGTTTCGGAATGCAAAGATGTGCTTCGTTCTCATGATCATGAGGTATGGGTCAGGTCCGAAAATGAGCTTGTAACTTCCGAACAATGGAGTTTGTTAAAGGCTCGTTTCCAAGGTAGAGCTGGCTGGGTTCTGCAACAGATTCTTAAGGTCGCAGGGACTCTTCATTCAAGTTCAGCCTATACACTGATTGTCGACTCCGACACGATAATTTTACGTGAGCGTGATTGGATTCCTGTCGGCAAATCTGGAGTATTAACGCCTTCTGATGAATTTACGCCAGATTATTACCGCTTCCTGCACAGGCTTGGTATTGGCTCTGAAAGACCATTACATTCTTTTGTTTCCCATCACATGCTGATTGAAAAGAGATTACTAATCGAAGCACTTCGTCGGGTTGGTGTTGTAACTATCTCAGATCTCATTGATATCTGCATCTCTAGAGCGGACGAAGATTCTTTTTCGCCACTATGTGTAGATTACGAACTGTACGCGCAGTTCATGGAAGAGAATTATCCTGAAAAAATCCAACTAGAAAAATGGGCGAATCTAGGGATGCCAGCAAAATACTTTGATGCCTTTGCCACAAAAAAATTTCCATTTAGGGTATTCAGTCGCTTATATGATTCAATCAGCTTTCATTCTTGGTCTTAGAATCAACCCAATTGAGTGTCAATCTTTTTAAATTTATTAAGTAGTGATAAAGGCTTCTAATCAACTCCCGCGGAAGTCCCGCCACCCTAAATTCATTCAACTTTTGTGTTCCCCAATAATGTACTGCCTGATCGTGGCAGTAGATTAGATTCGAATCAAAAGTGTTGACAAAACTTTCTTCGAGCTGACGGAAATATTCGTGATTTGGGTTTGACGGTGCATGAGTACCGTTCCAGCCTGAATCGATGAATCTACTCCTATTTGGGGTTGCCATGTAGCCACGTCGAAGGTAGTTCTCTAGTTGCGAATCGAATGGTCTCTTGACTGAGTTGTTCAGTAATCTTGATGCTTCAAAATGATTCCAAGTTTTGCTCGTCAATACTGAGCATTGTCCGTGCAAGCCGAATCTAAGCTTGGAATATGTAGATACATCTTTAGAACTGGAAATTCTAGATCCCAAGTTTATTCCTCGGAAAAAAAGCTTACCGTTCTCTTTCTTTATAACTTGTTCAATAAAATTGACCGTATCGGGAGAAATCACAACATCTTCTTCAACTGCCAAAACCCAATCAGCGCCAAGCCATTCGAAACAAAATTGATATCCAAGAACACGATTAAAATTGATATTCGGCAGAGAGCTAGCGAATAGACCCTCGATGTCTAACCGATGTGTAATTAGGTCTCCAAAGTCATCGAGTACCTTTTTGGATTCTGAATTCCCCTTTTGGTACACAACTACGATTGGGTGATTTGCCTTTGAATTAGCTTGAATTAGGCTTTCTAGACAATCATTAATTTGATTGGGGCGCGAGAATGCATTAAGTAAAATTGACCCTTTTGATTGGGATTTCACAAACCCTCCTAAAAGAAAATGGCTCTAAAAAATACTTGAATGATCGACGAATTAACATGTCTAGTCTAACATTGCATCATGGCGGATAGTTTCTACTCAACTTCAGAATTGTCTGAGTTAGGTTTTAGTGACTTTGGGTCAGGTTGCAAGATAAGTAGATTTGCTCGTTTTTATGGTATTTCAAATATCTCGATTGGTGACTTCGTTCGGATTGATGACTTCGTGGTTATTTCTGTTCAGTCGCCGTCAGAAATAGGCAATCACGTGCATATTGGTACTATGTCCCTCATCTCTTCTAGTCTTGGTTTTGATTTTGGCCAATATTCAACTTTCTCTTCGAGAGTATCTGCATATGGTCAGAGCGATGACTATTCTGGCAATAGTTTGACGAATCCCATGGTTGATGAATCACTACGTGAGGTTGAGGAATGTCGGTTAGATGTGGGTGAACACGTAATTGTCGGTGCTGGAACAGTTATTTTGCCTCACGGGTCGCTTGCAGATGGTGTGGCTGTGGGCGCTCTCAGTTTGGTGAAGAATCCGACAGAACCTTGGGGTATTTATGCTGGGATACCAGCGACTAGAATTAAGGATAGGTCTAGGCGCATCATTGAGTTATCTCCTGAATTTGGAACTTGATAGATTCAAATTTGGTGTATCAGGGTTGGAAATTCTTATTGAATGTGGATCAGATTCTGTTACACACATTGGTTAGTCTAAAATTACTGTGCCGCCTGGTGTTAAAAGGTGTACGGCAATAATTCCTGATTGGTCATCGTTCATAGACAAGTCCACCCATTCGATATTCACTTCACCGAGTGATGTCAGGATATCTTGTTTGAACCACGAACCCGCAAGCTGATCGTTATCAGCAATAACAATTTTTTCAATCTCCGCTAGCGGTGTTCCATCTTGTGATGGATGGTCTGTTGATAGCCACTGGATAAAGAATGGAAATTCGCGAGTATCCGCAATCTCCTTTACTCCAATTTGCTTCCACTTGAGATCTGAACCATTTGGACGTGTGCGGTGACCTTCAATTGCTTCGCGGCCAAACTTTGTTTCAATCGGTGAAATATCTTTAGTACTAAACACCCAAGTGAACCAACCGCCGCCCTCATTTGCTTTCTTTGAAACCGCTTTACCCCAAGGAGTTTGTTCTGTTGCTGGGTGATCAAGTGGACAGACAACTTCTATGTATTGGCCATTCTTCAATGAAGCAGTGAAGTTACGTGTGCCGAATCGTGGATGGATACCACCATCAACGAAGGTACTGCCGAGGCGCGAACCTAAGCGTTGTACTGTGTCAGCAAGTTGATCATGGGAAGTCACATAAGAAACATGGTCTAGACGCATGGTGGAATTGTGCCGTATCACGAGGGGTGCTCATGACCACCCTCAAGGATTGGTTTAGATACTTATTTACGCGCCAATTGGCACATCAGTGCTTCGCAGGTAACCAGCGGAGCTGCATTGCGTACAAGGCTTGCGCGGGCATCCAGAAGTGCGTTGATCTTGAATATTGTTGAGTGCTCTGGGTGGGATGTGGCGTAGCTTTCAATCTCTTCACGCATATCGGTATTGATCATCGATTCTGCGTTACCTGATTGCACCATCATGACATCTCGATAGAAGCTGGCGATATCAAGAAGTGCGCTATCGATAGAGTCACGGATCATGCGAGTCGAGCGAGATTTCTGTTCTTTCTCTAACTCTTTGACTGCCTTAGCTCCACCTGTAGCCATACCCCGGCCGGTAGCGCCTTTTCCGTAAGCCTCTTGAAGTTTTTCAATTTCTTTTTCATCCCGCACATCTGATGATGAATTCGCTTCTGCGGTTGCGATATCTACAAGAGTTTGTGCGGCTTGGAAAGCGGCAGATAGTGAACCGAGTTGCAGTGGAAGCTGCATGATGATTTTGCGGTTGCTTCGCATTGATTCGTTTGTTGCCAGGTATTTTGCGCGCCCTATATGTCCTTGGCTCACTCGGGCTGCGAATTCGGCCATGCCCGGTGCGATATTGTCTCGGTTGATTAGAACTTTTGTCACTGCTTCTAGAGATGGTGTGCGAAGTTGTAGGTGGCGGCAACGTGAACGAATTGTTGGCAGTACATCGTGAAGTGTTGGTGCACAGAGCAACCAAACGGTTCTTGTTCCTGGCTCTTCAATAGCTTTAAGAAGTGCGTTTGCTGCAGATTCGGTTAGTCGATCAGCATCTTCCATCACAACTACTCGCCAACCACCCATAGATGGTGCCCAGGCCACACGGTTAAGAAGTTCTCGAACTTCTTCAACTTTGATTGAGAGGCCCTCGGTACGAATAATTTCAACATCAGGATGGCCACTCGTTTTTGCTGAATTGCAATCAGAGCAAGTACCACAGCCATTGTGGTGACAGATGAGTGCTTGGGCGAATGCGACTGCGGCTGAAGAGCGACCTGAACCTGGAGGACCCGTGAAGACCCAGGCATGCGTCATTTCCTGTGATTCTTCGCTTGTGTGAGAGGCGGCAATAGCGCCTTGCAGGATGTCTATGATGTGTTCTTGACCTACAAGGTCATCAAATACCGAAGTCATTTATTCTGGCTTCCAATTTCTGTTCATCTCGCTAGTGTCAATTAAGTCTAAATCGAAGTCGACCATTCTTTTTACCATTGATTTGAAAGTCACTACGGGAGACCAGTTCAGAATTCTTCCAGCCTTACTCGAGTCGCCGACTACTGAGATTACATCTGCAGGCCGCACAAGCGCAGAATCTATTGTCAAATACTTTGCCCAGTCTTCTATTCCAACTGAATGAAAGGCTGTCGCGACAAATTCCTTCAAAGTATGTGACTCGCCTGTAGCCAGAATGAAATCATCTGGGGAGTTGTGTTCAAGAATAGAAATCATTCCATCTACGTAATCTGGTGCCCAGCCCCAATCTCGGGAAATCTCAAGATTGCCTAAGGTGAGTGAATCAGCTTTACCTCGCGCAATTTTCGCAACACCGTTGGTGATCTTTCGAGTTACGAACTTAACATCTCGCAATGGAGATTCGTGGTTAAAGAGAATTCCAGTTGATGCAAATTGGCCAAAAGATTCACGGTAGTTCACTACCAGGTGATGTGCCGCGACCTTGCTAACACCGTAGGGAGATCGAGGGTGAAGCAAGGTTTCTTCTGTTTGGGGGTAGGTCTTTGGGAGTCCAAACATTTCACTACTAGAAGCGTGGTAAAAACGAGTGGAGTGCATCTTCAGCTGATTAAGCGCGTTAAGCCAATTAAGCGTATAAAAAATATTGGTTTGAAGTGTATTTTCTGAGTCACTCCATGAATTTGCAACTGAACTCTTTGCGCTGAGGTGAAAAATCTGCTCTGGCTGCGTTCTTTCGAGGAATTCAATCACTGACTTTTGTGTTGACGAATCCAGAATTTGTATTTGAATCCCTGGGTTGTAAAGCTCCAGGAACTTCTTCTGCTCTTCATTTCTGACAACACCAATTACCTGGTGGCCAGCATTTGCTAGCTTTAGGCCGAGGATCAGACCGTCTTGGCCTGCTGCGCCAGTTATGACAATTCTTTTTGGGGTAGTCATTTACTTTCTAAATCTTTTCTTCTTAACGTTCTCTGCATTGCGCTTAAGTGCTGGAAGTTCAGAAACACGAGTAATGATTTGTGTGTGAATCTCTTCCACAGATTGTGTGCCATCAACTACGAAGTAGCGTTCTGGATCCATCATGGCTATTTGTAGGAATTCTTGGCGTACGCGTTCGTGGAATTCGGTAGGTTCGGCTTCTAAGCGGTCGCGAGATTGGAGTCGTCCGAGACCAATTTCCGCAGGAACATCGATAAGAATTGTGAGGGTTGGATACAAGCTTTCTGTGGCCCAACGACTGATTCTTGCGACTTCTCCTGGGTTGAGCACGCGACCTGCACCTTGATAGGCCGCAGATGAATCGAAGTAGCGATCAGAGATAACTACTTTTCCTTCTGCAAGACCTGGACAGATAACAGAGAAGACGTGGTGCGCGCGGTCTGCTGCATAGAGAAGTGCTTCAGCTCGTGGGCTGATGACTCCAGTTTCGTGTCCAAGAAGAATCTTGCGTAAGTCTTTTCCAAGTTCTGTTCCGCCGGGTTCGCGAGAGAGAACAACGGTTTCACCTTCTTGTTCAAGCCACTTAGCAAGTAGTTGTGATTGTGTTGATTTACCGGTGCCTTCTCCACCTTCGAATGCAATGAAGATTCCTTGTGTGGGAGCTCCGGTGATTGCACCGAGTTCACCTTGGAGGGCAGCCAGGATGTCAGACCAGAGGGAAACATTGGGGCGATCTTTCATCTGGTGATATGAGATAGAACCAATAAGAGCAGCAATAAGACCTGCTAACAGCATGGTGATTTGTGCTCCGTTGTAGTCGAGTGCAACGTTCTGGAATTCGTAGTGGTGCTCACCGATTGTGGCGGCGATGATGGGTGCAATGGCGAGGACCGCAACCAAAGTAATGCGGATCAGTGATTGCACGAAGGCGAAGGTGCGTCCGCGAACATCATCGTGTACTTCCATGCCAAGCATGGTGAAGCCTGTAACCCAAGCGATTCCGCTGAAGGCGCCGAGGATTGCGACGATAACCACAGAGAGAACTAAGTTAGAGATCAGCGCAAGGAGAACAAGGAATACACCTGAAGTTGTAAGAGATGCACCGAATAAACGGCGACGTGAGAACTGTGCAAATATCTTGGGGCCAAATGCAATGCCGAATGCAAGACCGGTAAAGACAGAGCCGAAGAGAACACCATATGCAGCGTCACCTCCACCAAGGTCTCCTACGAATGTTCGGGCAAGACCGATAACTGCGCCGGCTGCTGAGAAGGCACCAACCATGCCGATGATGAGGCCGCGGATAATTTTGGATTCAGAGACAGCTTTCCAACCTTGGATAAGTGATTGGCCGACGTTCTCATCTTTATCTGATTTAGATGCTGAACCTTTTGGAATCTCCTTAAGTCCGCGAATTGTCCATGCGGCGAAAAGGAATGAGAGTGCGTTTATATAGAGAGCGATGTCAACGGAGTTGCTTGGAAGGAGTGGGCTGACTGCTGCAATTGCGCCTGAGAGAAGTGTGAGGAGTGAGAACAAGATTGCAGCAATTGGTGCTGTGCCATAGGCAGCAAGAAGTGAAACCTGGTTTGCGTTCTCTAACTTATCGCGTGGAACAAGGTTAGGAACTGATGCTTCCTTTGCAGGTGACCAGAAGAGAGTGAGGCACTCGACCAAAATCATTGCGGTGTAGAGCCAGAAGTATGTGTGCACGATTGGGATAGAGATGTAGAGAGCTGCACGCATGATGTCGACAGAGACCATGAGGCGGCGGCGATCAAAGCGATCGGCGATTACACCTGCGATAGGGCCGAGAAAGACAGCGGGAAGAAGGCGAGCGATAAAGACACCGGCGATTGCAAAGTTTGCAGTTGCATAAGAGCCGCCAGAGAGTTGTTGTGCGAGCGCCGTCGTTGCAAGAAGACCGAGCCAATCACCAAGGGATGAGAAGAGCATCGAGTTCCACAGCTTGCGAAAAGCTGGGATTGCCAAGACGCTGCGGCGGGCATCCGGTGCGGGAGCAGCGGGGGTTGGCAGGCTTGCAGGCATGGGTTGAGTCTATCGGGCGCAGGTGTCGCGCCTAGAAAGGGCTAAAAGAGGCTTCTTACGCTCTCTTCGAGTGAGTACTTAGATTCAAAGCCCATGGCGCTCTTAGCAAGGGTTACATCTGCGCAGAGGAATGCTGGGTCTCCGGCTCGGCGATCTGTTTCGATGACTTGGGTATCTGGCTTGTTGGTTGCTTCAAGGACAAGCTTGATGATTTCGCGTACGGATGCACCGCGGCCTGTGCCGATATTCATGGTGTCAGGTAATTTTGTTCTGGCATTTGCTGCTGCTAAATGTGCGCGAGCGATATCACGAACATCGACATAGTCGCGGATGCATGTGCCATCAGGGGTTGGGTAATCGGTACCGAAGATTGTTGGGGCTTCGCCCTTATTGAGTTTGCCAAGAACGATAGGAACTAAGTTTTCAACTGAGTTATCGAGAAGCTCTGGAGCTGCAGCACCTACTACATTGAAGAAGCGAAGTGATGTACCAAAGTTACCGGGCGTATTGATAAATGCGGTAACTGCTGATTCTGCTTGGTACTTAGAGTCACCGTATGGAGAAATCGGTGCCTTTGGTCCATCTTCTTTGCAAGGATCCATTGAATCTGGGCTGCCATAGACAGCTGCTGTGGATGAGAAGATAAATTTCTTTACGTTGTTGCGCTTTGCAATTGCAATGAGTTCTGTAGTTGCTTCAAGGTTAACTTGGAAGTATTCATCTGACTTCTCCATTGATTCACCAACAGCTTTAAGGGCTGCGGTGTGGACGATGCCATCAATCTTGTGGGTGCGAATTACATTTTCGAGTTCGTTGTAATCGCGGATGTCAGCTTTGATAAATGGAATCTCGACGTTGTGTTTTGCGCGCAGGTAGACGATGCGGGATTCAAGGCCCTGGTAGAGCGAGTCATAGATGACAACTGACTTGCCCGCGCGGATGAACTCATCGGCAATGTGTGTGCCGATATATCCGGCACCGCCTGTAAGTAGCCACGTCTCTTGGGTCATGAGTGGAGTCTAGTCCGCGCTCTTCTTGGCTTTTCCTGTTGCCTTTTTTGCTTCTTTCTTCTTTGTTGCAGCCTTCTTTACAGTGTTCTTTGTCAGAGTTGGTGCTGTGTCACCTGGCTTGGCTTTCGCAGCCTTTTTACGGGTCTTCTTAGGTGATGGGCCGTTCTCGGCTTCCCATGCGCGGCGGCCTGCAAGGAGTTCGAGACCGCGCTCAAGGGTCATTGCCTCTAACGTGTCACCGCGGCGAAGGGTTGCATTGGTTTCACCGTCAGTGACATACATACCGAAACGACCATCTTTAATAATGACTTGCTTTTCAGTTCCTGGATCAACGCCGAGTTCTTTCAATGGTGGCTTTGCAACCCCGCGGCGACGCTCCTTTGGCTTTGAGTAAATCTCAAGTGCTTCATCAAGATTGATAGAGAAGAGTTGTTCTTCGGATGTGAGTGTGCGTGAATCAGTGCCAGCCTTTAGATACGGGCCGTAGCGGCCGTTCTGAACGGTAATTTCTTCTCCTGCGCTGTTGGTGCCAAGTACGCGAGGTAGTGAGAGAAGTTGAAGTGCATCATCGAGTGTGATGGTGTCGAGGTTCATTGTGCTCAAGAGGGAAGCGGTCTTTGGCTTTGGCGCATCAGCTTTCTTGCGCTTCTTCTTTGGTGTGCCATCTTCTTTAAGTTCAACAGGTTCTTCAGGGAAGATTTCGGTGATGTATGGACCAAAGCGACCGGACTTTGCCACGACTTCAAGACCGGTATTTGGATCGATACCGAGTTCGCGTTCTCCGGATGGAGCGGCTAATAATTCAATTGCTTTTGCAAGAGTGAGTTCATCCGGTGCTAAACCCTCGGGGATATTGGCAAGCTTGCGATTTAGTCCTTCGATGTTCTCTTGTAGATACGCACCGTAGCGACCGACGCGGATTTCAATGGTGTCAGATAAATTCATTGTGTTTGTGGCGCGCGCATCGATGACGCCGAGGTCCAGTGAAAGTTCGTTAAGTCCTGGTTGGCCATCGACGCCGTAGTAGAAGTCGCGGAGCCAATCAACGCGGCCGGCTTCACCCGATGCAATCTTGTCGAGATCTTCTTCCATAGAAGCTGTGAAGTCATAGTCCACAAGCTTGGTGAAGTGGGTTTCAAGAAGGCCTGTTACTGAGAAGGCGAGGAAAGTTGGAACAAGTGCGCGGCCACGCTTTGAAACGTAACCTCGATCTTGAATAGTTTGAATGATGGATGCAAATGTTGATGGGCGGCCGATACCGAGTTCTTCAAGCTTCTTAACGAGTGTTGGTTCGGTGTAGCGCGCAGGTGGCTTGGTGTCGTGACCTTCACAAGAATATTCATCGACCTTTACGGATTGGCCAATAGACATTGCAGGTAGGCGACGATCTTCTGATTCTTCATCTTTGTTTTCATCAGTTGCGATGTCATCGTATGCAGCGAGGAACCCTGGGAAAGTAATAACAGAACCGTTGGCACGGAAGATTGTTTCTTTGCCATCTGCTGTGCGTGCATCGAAGTCGACGCGCATCTGCATCTTCTTGGCATCAGCCATTTGAGATGCAACAGTGCGTTTCCAGATGAGGTCATACAACGCGAATTCATCGCGAGAAAGTTCTGGTGCTAATTCACCTGGAGTCTTAAAGACATCCCCTGCTGGGCGAATTGCTTCGTGTGCTTCTTGTGCGTTCTTAGACTTTCCTTGGTAAAGACGCGCGGTTTCGTATACATGATCTTTTCCGTAGAGCGAAGATGCTGCAGCGCGTGCTGCCTTGATTGCTTGTTCAGATAAGTTGATTGAGTCGGTACGCATATAGGTGATGTAACCGTTTTCGTACAGACGCTGAGCAATACGCATGGTGATCTGTGCGCCCCAGCCAAGACGTGAACCTGCATCTTGTTGCATTGTTGATGTTGTAAATGGTGGCTTTGGACGTTCTGTGCGCGGGCTTTCTTCCATCGACTTAACTGTCAGCGGTGTGTTCTTCAGAGAGTCTGTTAAATCAGTTGCTTGTTTTTCATCAAGTAACAAGATGTCTTTGAGTGACTTTTCCTTAACTGCGCCATCTGCTCCAAAGTCGCTGGTAGACGCTACTTTCTTGCCGTCTACGGAAAGTAGACGTGCGGTAAAGCCAAGCTCTGTCTTTGCATTGAGATCCCACCAAGAAGATGAGATGAAGGCCATGCGTTCGCGTTCTTTTTCAACAATGAGACGTGTTGCAACAGATTGCACACGGCCTGCAGAAATGCGTGGCATGACTTTCTTCCACAGAACTGGTGAAAGACGGTAACCATACAAACGGTCGAGAACACGACGAGTTTCTTGCGCATCAATCAGGTTGTAATCAAGGTCGCGAGTGTTTTCAACAGCTGCCTTGATTGCTTCTTCGGTGATCTCGTTAAAGACCATGCGCTTGATAGGAATCTTTGGTTGAAGAACTTCAACGAGGTGCCATGCGATTGCTTCACCTTCGCGGTCTTCGTCAGTTGCTAGAAGGATCTCATCAGCGCCCTTCATCAACTCCTTCAGCTCGGCAACTTTCGCCTTCTTGTCGGGATTGATGACATATAAAGGTGCGAAATCATTTTCGAT
>Ga0214917_10001820_pt1 | contig 27016 bp, 20 predicted proteins | sample LL_1208_BB_MetaG_FD_177983 | JGI IMG/M metagenome (GOLD analysis project Ga0214917, IMG submission 177983) | Freshwater microbial communities from Lake Lanier, Atlanta, Georgia, United States - LL_1208_BB | ecosystem: Environmental > Aquatic > Freshwater > Lake | place: USA: Georgia | collected... | reverse complement strand
TCCTCCTTTCAACTTCAATATGGTATGATGATACGAAATTAGTTGCGTCGGTGAAACGGAGTCTCATGGCAATACGTCGCATTTCGTGGGCGTGGGTGATTAGTATCATCCTCATCGCCGTCGTGATATCACTTGCATATACTGCTCGTCACGAAATCAGCGCGGCGTGGTATTTACTCCAAACCGCAGATCCCCTATTTGTCACTGCAGCCTTCGGCACCATCCTCTTGGGGTTTGTTTGTGCAGGGCTTATTTATGGTGAAGTACTCACCGCCTTGGCACAAAAAGAAAAATTGCCGTGGTTAATTGCCACGGCGCTGGTTGCTATCATGCTCAATCAAACAGTGCCGATGGGCAGTGTGGCTGCCTATGCGTTTTTGGTGACTGCCTTACGCAAACGCGGGTTCCCTGCGAGTAGCGTGGCTGTCGTTGCAGGTACCGAATTGCTCAGCTGGAATGGAGCGGCCCTGTTGATGTTTAGTGGGGGACTGCTCTATTTGAGTGTGACGGCCAACTTCACTGCGTCGCTCCCAATAACATCAGCACTGGCCACTGCAATCAGCACCGTATTCATAGTAATGATTATCGTGACCCGTCCTGTGCATACCGTCAACCGCTGGTTACACACGATTCGCACCACACTCCAGCGCCTGCGGATTGACTGGAATATTCACTCTGCGGAATTACTGATTGAAGAAATCGCCAAGAGCAGAGCAATATTTGCCGCCCGGCCAGGGCGCTTTATGCGGATTATTCTGTTGCAAATGTTGATTTTTTCGTGTCACGCTTTGGCACTCACTTTTTTGTTGCACAGCATGCGCCTCGACGTCCCATACCCCCACGTGCTTGCCGCATATGGCATGTCGTTGATTGCGAGCTTGTTTACACTATTACCTGGTGGTGGGGGAGCTGTCGAAGCCGCCTTATCAATCACCTTGCATCTGCAAGGCGTACCGCTCAAAGGCGCTTTAGGCGCAGCTATTTTATTTCGCCTGTTAAGTTTTTGGATGCTCCTCCCATTAGGGGGGATTTTGTATCGGATGTTGACACATACGCCCCCGCAGGAGCACACACCATGAATGTCGTTGGTGGATTTGTCGCCTTGGCTGCTGCAATCGTATTTGCGGCCATCAGTATCAGCGTAATCGTCGGGATACAGCATACCTTGCGGACACGCGTTATTCCTCGCTTCCGCATCATGCAGACCGCACAGCCTACCCGCTGGGCAAGCCTACTCTATGTGATTGTGGTCGCCGCCTTACCGACCAGTTTAGGGCTTTTGACAGCCTGGCAACTCATCAAAATGATGCTCCGCGTATGGAGTTAATTCAACGCCAACTCCGATCAATCCACAACAATGTTTCATTGAGATCAATTTGTTGAGCAAATTCATTGAGATAAGCGACCTGGGCTACATCATCGAGATTGATTTCGACGCCTGGTGGGAAGACTGGATTGACCCGCCAATAACGGTCACGCAAAAATTGCCGACATTGATAATCAGCGACCCCCATGACCCCATGTATCAAAATATTGACCAATGGTCGCGCCCATTGGGCATAGCCCCAATCGAGGCGATCGCCCGTCAAATGGCGCAATGATTGCCCCACCCCCAACGAACACAATGCGATATCTTCGAGGTGCGGCGCGGTCGGGTTTTTGCGCGTATCAAGGGCATGGGCAATCGCTGCCACGCTCGGATTATTGGCGACTACCCCACCATCGATATACCCTTCGTATACAGGGAAGTAAGTGGGAGCGGCACTGGTGTACATCGCGACCTTGTAGGCTAGGACTTCTTGATCACCAAAGGCCCCACCCATATTCGAAAAAAACTTGGCTTCCCAACTGCGTAACTTGGGGTCGGGAGAGACGTTGTCTAAATCAAATGCAGGAACTAAGACTCGCTTGGGAAGTTGACCGAGGGTGGTATCACCAAAAATCTTTTTGAGTTCTTGTTCGAGGCCACGATTATCGTAATTGGCACCAATCATATTGCCCAAATCAAGGGCATCATCGACCCACGAATCACGAAAAATCGACGCACCCTTCCCTTCGTACAACGCCCGAATATCACGGGGTTGCATCCCTTTGGCCAACCCTAGCGCAATTATCCCCCCCGTCGATGTGCCGGCAAACAAATCAACATGCGCCAAAAAATCGGGGAACTCGCGCATGATGCGCTCGAGTACCACCAATGTCAATACGCCGAGAATTCCACCACCATCAAACGACAAAATCCGATATCGCCGCATTCCGTACTCCGTATAATAGAACCCTCACATCGCTGTGCCGGAGCCCACTTATAACAATCTGCGCCAGCTCCGCCCAGTGGCACCAATAAATTCGTGCGACGCATCTGGGCCCCAGCTCCCCCCCACGTATTCATGCACCGGCGACCCTAATAATTCCCAACCTTGCAAAATCGGATTCATCAACGCCCACGATGTTTCGACTTCATCACTACGGGTAAACAGCGTTGAATCACCAATCATGGCATCAAGCAACAAGCGTTCGTAGGCCTCGGGGGATTCACTGCCAAAAGCCTCGACATAGTTGAAATTCATCGTCACCGGCCGGATATCACCTGCTTGGCCAGGGACTTTCGAGTTAAACCGCAACGAAATGCCTTCGTTGGGCTGAATGCGAATCACTAGCTCGTTGGGGGCAGTGCGTGACATGATGCTGTCTTGAAATAGCATCAACGGTGCACTGCGAAACGTCACCGAAATCTCGCTGGCACGCACCGGCAAGCGTTTGCCCGTGCGCAAATAGAATGGTACGCCAGCCCAGCGCCAACTCTCGATTTCGAGCCGTAGTGCGACATAGGTTTCAGTCGTCGAATTTCGTGCAACGCCCGTTTCATCCAAATAGGCCGGCGCCGAGCCAGGACCTGCCGTATAACGCCCCCGCACGGTATAGCGATTGACATCTTCACGGGCAATTGGGCGCACGGCTCGCAGTACTTTGACTTTTTCGTCACGTACTGCGTCTGCACTTGCCCCACCTACGGGTGGCTCCATAGCGGTCAACGACAACAATTGCATCATGTGGTTTTGTACCATATCACGCAAGGCACCGGCATGCTCGTAGTAGCCGCCACGCCCTTCGACGCCGATTGATTCGGCTACCGTGATTTGCACATTGTCGATATAGCGTCGATTCCATAATGGCTCAAAAATCCCATTGGCAAAGCGTAGCACCAACAAATTTTGGACTGTTTCTTTCCCCAAATAATGGTCGATGCGGTAAATTTGACGCTCGTCAAAGACATCGTGGAGCACACCGTTGAGGTGATGGGCACTTTCGAGATCATGACCAAACGGTTTTTCGACGATAATGCGCGTCCAACTCTCCCCTCGGGCTTGTGCCAACCCTGCCGCCCCGAGTTGTTTGATGATATCTTCATATGATTCAGGAGGGGTTGCCAAATAAAAGAGTCGATTACCTAAAGTCCCTTGTTGCTCATCGATGAGGGCCAGTCGTTGCGCCAAGGCGGTGTATCCTTCTGCATCCTCAAAGGTTGAGCGGATGTAGTGTACTCGCCCCGAGAAGGCCGGCCATAATTCGTCCGACATCCCCGAACGCGAGTGTTTGCTGCCTTCGTCAAACAATAGCGTGCGGAAGTAGTCGTCGTTCCAGTCACGGCGCGCAAAGCCAAGGATGGTCGTGTTGGCATGGAGCAATCCCTCACGACGCAGATTGTAGAGTGCCGGCACCAACTTGCGCCGCGTCAAATCACCCGTGGCACCAAAAATTACGATTGTACACGGATCCGACATGCGAGCGGCTGATGCGCCGCGATCAATGCCACGTATGGTCATGAAGTACTCCTATGGGTTTTGCACTGTGGGAGTCGGGAGTACGACATTGTCTACCCGCTGCTTAAACGGCAAAGGTGGTTCGGGTAATGGCGCCTTGTATACTACGCCACCATTCGCAAAATATAATTCCGGCCGCGCTTGACTTTCGTCAATCGCAAAGGCGGTCAAATTATCGAGGGTAATTGGACTCCCCGGCGGCAACATCATCTGTTGAATAAAGCGTCCAGTGCGCTTTTCGATCTGAATAATCCGTGCCGTGTAGCTATCCAAAATAAAAAACGACCCTGATTCCCCATCACCCGTTACCACCATTCGGGTAGCAGATTGCATCGGCGGCATAATGTTTTTGGGTGTGATGCTTTTTTCGAAGCCACGCTCACCATCTGGTACCGCCTGAAACACATGAATCACCCCATCGGGCATCAACAGATATACCCTGCCATCAATCCCCATGTCAACCGCGGTATCAATTGCCAAACCGCCATCGTTTTGAATCCATGGGGTCGGGAAGTCGGCAATTTGCGTCGACAAAAAGCGCAAAATATTGGCAGGTGTTACCCCCCACACATACAGATTCCCGCCATAACTCTGCATCCGCACATGGCGATCACCAATTTGCCACTCGAGACTCCCCGCCAAAATACTATAATTCCAATCTGCCCCATTGCGAAACAAATAGACCGCCGGGCCATTATTGGCACTTTGTGCCAATGCCACCACCCCGTCGATACGCCACGCAATGTCAAATACCTTGGCAATGGCGACCTGACCAATTTGGTCATTTGGGCGAAGCATCACAACCGGATTACCACCATCGCGCGGGTTTTGATAGACTACGCCGGCTTTAGAATCCAACAGATAAAAGGAATTAAAACTCTCAACATTGGCATACCCATCTGATGGTGGCGGGAACACAATTGTATTAAAGACGCCCCCTTTCACCGGGTGCTGTGCTACTACGGTCACGTTTTCGAGATATGAACGACGTTGTACCACACTTTGGGCTTTTTCGATTTTGGTGACCATCGCCAAAAACCGCTGATGGTTTTCAGTCGTGGCCGTAATAATCCCACTTTGTTGCAGATTATCAAGCAACGACCGTGACACTTCAATGCGCTGGGTGGCTTCTGTTTCACTAGCCGAATCATAAATTGCCTGAATCGATTGTTCGGCATTCACTATGCTGTTTTCACCACGTTGCAAGCGATGCTCGGTAGCGATGTTTTTGCCATAAAAAAACAAAATCGACACCAACGCAATCATCAATGACAGCATGGCCCATGGGAACGGTGGACGTTGCTTGCGATACGATAACCCTTCGCCACGGGTCGCAGATTGCATTCGGCGCGGGTCATCGTTGACCTTCGGCAACCAACGCAACACAAACAAGCCTTGCAATAGCGTACTAACAAACGCACCATACCGGATTGGCTCTGTTACTTTTACTTTAAATCCTGCATTTCGGCGTGCAAAATCAGTATCGACAGGAGTCGATGGGACTTCTACATCCACGGCATGCACCACCCGCAAGGGTTTTTCTAGGGCAGGGACTCCGCGCCGTTTCCCATTTTTCGCCTCCGCAAGTGCTTCCGCTTGTGCCTCGATAGATGCACCCAAATCGAGTGGGACTGGATTGGGCATCGGGTCAACCACATACGGGACTGCAGGAGGAGGATGATTCATCCGTTGTTGCTCCGCACGCGTGATGCTCCGCCAGCGTTTGACCGACGCGGCAAATCGTGAATCTTCGCTCCCCAACAACACGCTACGTAACCACTTCGCGCTACGGGCAAACCACAGCCCCGTCGTATCTCCAGCTACCATTAATTGTTGCGTAATGCTCGAAAAACTCCCCGTTACTGGACGAACCTCATCTGCCACGTTGGCATCAAGTACCATGGTCAATCCATAGGCATCGCCAATCCCTTTGGTATGACACACATCACGCAAGGCTTGCACCATTTTGGCAGGGTTTACCAACCGCAAAATCTGCCCCACCGTATCGCGGTCTAGCACTGATGCCAAATTGCTAGTCACCATCATCAGCGTTTCGCCGGGGGTCCACATGGCCCGGAAGAATTCTGGCTCGACGCTTAGAGTACTCCCCATCATACTGCTGACATTTACTGGTGTGGGGGTATAGTGAATAGTCCGCCATAACACACTCGAAGGAATAGCACGGAGCTGACCATCACCAAGGATATACATCTGCGATGGATTAATTTGCGCAATGTAGACATCTTGAGTTTTGACCACCACACACGTCATCCCAAACGAGATTCGTTTGGTTTGATCTTGGGTCATGTTGTATTCATATAGTGCATGATTTGCGGCAATCAGGGCACGTCGCAATGACGATTGCACGCTAAACGATGCGTTTTCATAAAAAAACTTCCGCACCGTCCGCAACACTAATTGCAAGGGATGGCGATGACGTGCCAATTCTTGCTGGCTTTCCACAATTATAAACAGTTCACCCTTACGCGCTTCCATCGATAGCGGATCATCTGCTTCACAGATTAACAAGGTATCGTTCGGTAACGGGTTTTCGTCTTGACTTACACTAAATTGGACACTGCGAGTTCGCATGCGCACCATATCACACCATCATACCCATCCATCCCGACCACAATTACTCAATTATACCATTCATGCTACCAATCACCGGACAAATCCGCTTTTCCGCATACATACCGCCCGAACTCACGTCAACTAACCCACGCGACCAGTCTTCGTTTTGTCTGCAAACCAACAATTTTTACGTTACCCATCTCCTTTCGGCAAAACCTATGTACGTTGTGCCAATTTCTCATCCAAAACAGTAATAAGATAGTTTATAATTACTTTTATCACAAATATGTGAGCAAATCTTCAAAACAAAGGGGTTTTTTATGCGTTTAACGCTCGTTGTATTGCTCATGGCAATTACATTGTCGGCGTGTAGTACGGCAAATACCACTCAAGACACCGTCACACCGACACCACGCCCACCTGCGCCGGCTCTTGAAAAGCAAACCTACACCGTCGCCAAAGGTGAAGTCGTCGACGAAATCAAAGTCAGTGGCACGGTGGCAGCCCTCAAACAACAAGAGCTTTCATTTGCCCAAAGTGGTTTTGTGAAATCCGTCAACATTGAACGTAACGACATTATCACCAAAGGCATGGTCTTGGCAGCGCTCGATCTTGGTGAGTTGCCCAATCAATTGCGCCAAGCAGAGGTCAACCTGACTCAAGTCCAAATTCAATATGACCATGCAACCAAACAACGTGATTTATCACGCCAACGTGCCCAACTCGATTTAGACGAAGCGCAGGCGGCCGTCGATCGCATCATCAATCCGTTGCCAGCTGATGTGGCCCGAGCTCGCAGTGCCCTCGAAAGCGCCAAAGCGAATTTGGCGAGTGTGATTGCAAGCACCGCCAACGACATCGACGACCAACAAACGGCTCTCAATACCGCCCAACGCTCACTGCCGCTTATTCAAAGCACTTTTTCTCAAGCGTCGTATGACTGGGATGGAGTCAAAGACAATCCCAAACATCCAGAGTACGATAGCCGCCGCGCCGCCTATGTCACTGCCCAAAACAACCTTGATGCGGGGACCGCAGCCATGAATACCGCCTATCAAAAACTACAGGCGGCAAAGGCCAATCGCCAACCATTGATTAATGCAGCCCAAGCAAATCTCGACGAAGCCCAAATCGCTTATGATCAACTCACCAAAAACAGCGACCCGGTCGCACTTGCATCAGCCAAACGAGCGGTAGCACGCGCCCAACTCGCGGTCCAAGAAGCATCGCAAACTGGCGACCCTGAGCTCGAAAAACAACTCTCTGCGGCCAAGCTCCAACTCGAAAATCTACAAACAGCAATTGCCGCAGGGCAATTAGTGGCACCATTTGATGGGATAGTAGCCGAAATCTCCACCGGCCCCGGCAAACAAGTCGAAGCCTACCGCTCGGTCATCACCGTTATCAACGATGCCCAAAAAGAATTACTCATCCAAAATGTATCCACCGACGATGCCAGTCGCATCGGCATTGGCATGGCCGTCGATATCTTCTTTGCACGCGCACCCGCACTGGCTGTCAAAGGTAGTATCGTAAAGTTACCCACCAAAGCGACTTCTTCATCGTCAACCGTCAATTCTGACCCCGCCTATCATGTCGATTACCAAATCCCCGCAGATATGAAGGTTACCGTCGGCGACTTGGCATCGGTCGTTATCACCCTAAAGCGCCAAAAAGATGTGTTGTGGCTCCCACCACAAGCCGTACGCACATTTGAAGGTCGCCGCTTTGTGGTCATCAAAGACGGTACTCACCAACGCCGCCAAGATGTACGGATTGGGATTGTGAGTAGCGAACGGGTCGAAATTCTCGAAGGTCTCAAAGAAGGCGACATCATCGTCGGCCAATAAAATCGTAGCGAGGAGCGCACATGTCCGCTCGTTCTCCTGAATCTCAAACCACCCCGGCTACACGCACATGGCGTGCGGTTCCGTGGGCTTGGTTGCTTGGTATTAGTGTGGTGGTTGGGCGCCGGTTGTGGAGCAACCTTGCCCTAATCTTGGCGATTGCCACTGGATTTACGATTGCCGTCGCGATTGTAGTCTGTATTCCTGTCTATGCCGAAGCCGTTGGGTATCGGATTTTGCGTGAAGAACTCACCAGTACCGTCAATGGCACCAAACGCCCACCCTTTGCCTTTATGTACCGCTACCTCGGTACCCAATCAGGTAACCTAGAGCCCGCCAAACTCGATGCAATCAACACGTATTTTGCCGACCAATTACCCGCACGCCTTGGTCTCAAAATCACCAATCAGACCCGCTATTTTGCAACCGACCGCGTCCCACTACGATTAGAAGCAGGTGGCGGCGGCACACCGCTCAGCTGGGTGTCGATTTCGTATGCTGATCATCTTGCCGACCACGTCGATGTCATTGACGGTCGCATGCCTCAAGCAACGGCCGTCGATGAGCCGATGGAAGTCCTGTTGTCGGCAGATTTCGCCTTTGGGTTGGGGTTACAACCAGGCGACACCTACTACATTTTTACGCAGCGTGAATTCCCGGCAAAAAGCATGATTCCCGTCAAAATTACCGGCATCTGGCAACCCAAGGATGCCAACGACGATTATTGGTTTTATGCACCCGATGTCCTGCACGAAACACTCTTTACTGCCGAAGAATCGTTTGCCCGCCAATTACTCCGATCCACTCCCAAACCCATCAATGTGGCCTTGTGGTATGTGGTCGCCGATGGCAGTGTATTGCGATCCAACGATGTACCGGTTTTTGGTGGACGGATTGATCGCACCGTAGCCGAAGCCAACAAAATCCTCAAAGGGATGCGCCTCGATGTATCACCCATCGATGCGTTGATTCGCCACATCACCCGCGTGCGCCAACTCACTGGCACACTGACGATTTTTAGTATCCCTGTGCTGGGTTTGATTGCCTACTTTGTGGTACTTGTCGCAGGGCTCGTCGTGCAACGCCAAAGCAACGAAATCGCCGTCTTGCGTAGCCGCGGTGCCTCACGACTCCAAGTGTTGGGGATTTATCTGATAGAGTGGTTGTTGATTGGCATGCTTGCCATCAGCATCGGCGTGTTTGTGGGGCAACTTGCAGCCGTCGCGATGACGTGGACGCGTTCGTTCCTCGATTTCAAGCCTATCAAAGAGTTCTTGCCCATCGGCATGTCACAAGATGCCTGGGGACGTGCGATTGAAATCGTCGGGTTGATGCTTTTGGCTGCTTTAATTCCCGCTTTTTTTACATCCAAATTCACTATCGTGTCGTTCAAAAGTGAACGGGCGCGCTCGACCCTCAAGCCATTTTGGCAACGCGCCTACCTCGACATTTTGTTGATGATCCCCATTGGTTATGGCTGGTGGATGCTCAAACAACAAGGCTCGCTGGGGATTATCGGTGGTGATGGCACCAATGATCCCTTCAATAACCCATTGTTGTTGATTGCGCCGAGTTTGTTTATTTTTGCGGCAGCACTCATCGCAGTCCGGTTATTCCCGATGATAATGCAATTACTCGAATTTGTAATGCGCTATTTGCCCGGTATCTCAGGAATCACCGCGTTGCGCTATTTGGCGCGCACCCCCAGTGCATATTCAGGACCGATTTTGCTGTTAATTGTGACCCTCAGTTTGGCAGGATTTACGGCATCGATGGCCAAATCACTTGATAACAACCTACTTGACCGCAATCATTATGTGGCAGGTGGTGACTTGTTAATGTTTGACATGGGGCAAGACACCAGCGGGGGCAACCCAGCCGCACCAGGGTCGATACCCACCGGGGTGGGCGCTCCGACCGAAGACAAACGGCTCGCTGGTCCCAAATACTTCTTTTTGCCGGTCACCGATTATCAAAATATGCCCCAAGTTACCAATGCGACCCGGGTCGCCAATAGCAAAGTCACGGTAGTCATTGGTGGCAAAACGAGTGATGCACACTACTTTGGCATTGACCGCCTCGAATTCCCTTCAGTCACCTTTTGGCGCACCGATTTTGCCCGCCAACCACTCGGCGCTTTGATGAATTTGCTCGCCGAAGACCCTAGTGCGGTGTTGGTTGATCGCAAATATGCGGGTACCCAAAACCTACGGATTGGCGATAGTTTTATCATTCAAATGAATAATCTTGATTCGACGGTCAATGTACCGGTGATTGTCAAAGGCTACATTGATATGTTCCCAACGGCCTACCCTTCCGAAGGACCCGCCATTATCGGCAATCTCGAATATTCATTCGACATGCAAGGTGGTCAATACCCGTATGACGTCTGGATTCGGTTAATTCCCGAGAGCACCGTCAGTGATGCCGATTTGTATCGCAGTAGCATCGAAATGGGGATGAAGACCTTTATCCGCGAATTTGCCCCAGCAGTGATCACCAAAGAACGTCTACGCCCCGAACGCCAAGGATTCTTTGGGCTGTTATCGGTCGGGTTTATTGCCGCGGCCTTTTTGTCGATGCTCGGGTTTTTGTTTTATTCAATCTTGGCCTTCCAACGGCGCTTTGTCGAGCTCGGGATGCTTCGTGCCATCGGGCTGTCGACAGGGCAACTCGGCACATTGCTCGCCATCGAACAAACATTCATCATCGGGATTGCTGGGATCGCCGGCACATTTATTGGCGTGTCAGCCAGTAATTTGTTTATTCCGTTCTTGCAACTCCCCCAACAAGAAAAAGACTTCTTCCCGCCATTTGCCGTACAAATTGCCAGCGAACAAATCTTGATTATCTATGCTGTCTTTGGATTTGTGTTGGTGGCAACGGTCGCAATTACGGTGATTCTGCTCCGGCGCATGAAGCTCTTCCAAGCCGTGAAACTCGGAGAGGCCATATGACCACAAACGACGCAATTGTTACCTGTGAAAATCTCGTCAAGCTGTATCGCATCGACGATCTCGAAGTCATGGCTCTGCAAGGGCTCGACCTCACCATCAAGCGTGGTGAGGTCATGGCCTTGGTTGGCTCATCAGGGTCTGGCAAAACCACCCTGCTCAACGTCATCGGTGGGCTCGACCGCCCCACTGCCGGCAAACTAGTAGTCGCAAGCAACGACCTGCTCAAGTTGAGTGATGGCTCGCTCGATGCCTACCGCCGCCAGTATGTCGGTTTTATTTGGCAACAAAAAGCCCGGAACCTCATCCCTTACCTCGATGTCGAACAAAACATCGAATTGCCGATGATTATGAGCGGCATCCCCCCCAAGCAACGCAAAGCATGGATTGCCGAATTGATTGACGCAGTCCGACTCAATCACCGCCGTGGCCACAAACTTGCCCAGCTCTCGGGTGGTGAGCAACAACGCGTCGCCATTGCCATCGCCTTGGCCAACCGCCCCGCCCTATTGCTTGGCGACGAACCAACCGGCGAGCTCGACTCGCAAACCGCCGAAGTCGTTTTTAATATCTTCCATGAGCTCAATCGCCGCTTCGCCCTGACCGTCATTATCGTGTCGCATGACCCCAACATTGCCCATTTCGTCAATCGTGTGGTAGCCATCCGTGACGGCAAAACCAGTAGCGAAACCTACAAACGCACCGCGGTCGTCGCCGAAGATAACACCGTCGCTCCAGCAGTACTCGAAGAATTGCATATGCTCGACTCGGCTGGGCGCCTGCAAATCCCCAAAGAAATGCGCCAACGCTACGGCATCCGTGATCGCCTAATCATGGAAGAACAAGCGCAAGGGATTTTTATCAAACCACCCGAAGGTGATGGCCAAGCCGAGCTCGATGCCAACCGTGAAAAGCGCTTGACCGATGCCGATGCCCCACCCGAGCTCCGCCCCAGCCAATTTGACCGCCTCATGGCTGCATTCAAAAGGCGCACCAAATGACCAACAATCAACCAATTGTCCGAATCGTCAATGCCACCCGTGCCTACACCGTCAACAACGATCAAGTGCTTGCCTTGCGTGGCATCACCTTGAACATTGCCCGCGGATCATTTACAGCCTTCATGGGGCGCTCTGGGTCCGGCAAAACCACCCTGCTTAATATGATTGGTGGCCTCGACAGTCCGACCACGGGCAGCATCGAGTTCCTTGGCAAAGACATGGCTACCATGTCGTCTGATGCTTTGACCCTCATCCGCCGCAATCAAATCGGCTTCATCTTCCAAGCGTTTGCCTTGCTCCCCATTTTGTCAGCCTGGGAAAACGTCGAACTGCCCTTGCGGATCATCGGTGTGCGCTCTAGCGCCGAGCGTCGCAAACGCGCCCAAGAAGCCTTGACCCTGGTAGGACTCGAGCAATGGAGCGACCATCGCCCCTCAGAAATGAGTGGTGGTCAACAACAGCGGGTCGCCATCGCCCGCGCCCTCGTCACACGCCCACCGGTCCTCGTCGCTGACGAACCGACCGGTGAGCTAGATAGCACCACCGGCAAAAACTTGCTTACCTTGATGCGCAAAATCGTCAAAAGCGAAGGCGTCACCCTCATCATGGCCACCCACGACCAATCAGTCCATCAATATGCCGATATCATTCATCATATGCGCGATGGCCAAATCTTTGAATCAGTGCCCGGTGCTCCCGACATGCAACCCGCATAAATACCCCACCACACACCGCCCACTACATGTGCTATGTTGTGGGCGGTGTCTGTTATTCAGCTATTTTTGTTCACACGATTATGATTTGTGACAAAAACCACAAAAGAACTGGTATACTAGCGAATGAATGTGCGCATCGCGCAAGGAGCTTCGCAAATGAACGAATCACTACCAACCCTCGCCCCGTCAAATCGAACCGTCCAGGCATTGACGATTGCAATCCTAGCACTGGTATTATTGCTACCGATGATTCCATTCGCGCCTACCATTATTGCCGCGGTAGCGCTCCTTGCAATGATATTGGCATGGGTATATACTGCGCCGCTACGCTGGCCCTCCGTCGTAGTGATGGTGAGTTGCCTTCCCACACTGATTTGGCCCACGTTGCTGATGAGTAGTATCGGTATCGCCATCAGCGCCAGCTACCTGTGTATTGTCAGCTTTATGCCGATTGTCGCCACACAGCGGCTCGGTGGCAAGCGCGCCCAAACGCGCTCACGCTATCTCGTACTCCTCTACGCCACCATCTGTGCACTCATCTTGGTAGCCATGACAGGCACCGTCGGTGCAGTCAATTGCACCGCACTACCGCTGTGTGGCGACAACGCAATGCTTGCCCAACTCCAAAACAGTCACCGAATTTTTAGTGTGGTGGCGGGATTATTTGTCTTGATTGCCATTAGCCAAACACTACGCACATTTACCCAGCAACTACCACGACGTATGAGCCTAATGGTCGGAGTAACGCTGGTCGTCCAGATTGTAATTGGGTTGATTATGACCCATGGAGTAGTGCAACACATCGTACATGCCAGCACCAGTCTGTTGAGTATCATCTGTGCAAGTATGTTGGCTTGTGTGGTCCATCGCATTGAGTGGCCACACAGTAGCACCCCCGACACTACATCCCAACCGACAACCGCAGATAATTTTGTGGGGCCATATACGTGGCGTGAAAAAATCAAAGATTATGTCAGCCTCACCAAACCGGGCGTGATTTCGTTGCTGATTTTGACCACGATTACTAGTATGTATATTACTCCTGCCGGCATGCCTAGCCTCGGGTTGGTACTCTGGACGGCGGTGGGTGGCTGGTTGATGGCGGCCGCCTCACATGCCTTCAATTGTTATCTCGATCGCGATATTGACGTACTCATGGGGCGTACCGGTCGGCGTCCCATCCCTAGTGGGCGCATCCCCGGTTGGCATGCCGTCGTGTTGGGCGTCGTGTTGATGCTCATCTCTGCGGTGATATTGGTCGTCTATGCCAATTGGTTGGCGGCAGCCTTGGCCTTTGCCGGGCTCGTCTACTACGTGTTTATTTATACTATGTGGCTCAAACGATCATCCTTTAATAATATTGTGATTGGCGGCGGTGCCGGAGCATTCCCACCACTCGTCGGCTGGGCCGCGATGACGGGGAGCCTTACACTGCCATCACTCTTTTTGTTTGCGATTATTTTTTATTGGACCCCACCCCATTTCTGGGCTTTGGCCATCATTCGGAGCAAAGATTATGCCCGCGCTGGGGTACCGATGTTGCCGGTTGTTGCAGGTGATGCCGAAACACGCTGGCAAATTGTGCTCTATACCATTTTGATGTTTATTGTCACCATTATGCCCACCCCACTACAGATGCTTGGACCAGCATATTTACTGATGGCGATCGGCTTAGGAGCGATTTTCACCTACTACGCCTTGCGCCTACACCGTGAAGGTTCGACTGCCTCTGCGTGGGGGCTGTATCGTTATTCGCTACTCTACCTTGCGTTGCTGTTTGGGGCGATGGTAATTGACCGGCTCTATTTCGCTTAATTAACACGATGCCATACCAAACCCCACCACTGCTAATTCAGCAGTGGTGGGGTTTTATTGCGCCCAATTATTTTTGGACAATGATGATACGCGAACCACCAAAGGGAAAATTAATCCCGCGCTGAATAAACCACAATTCAACACGTAAGATCCATTCACACACACGATTAACCAGTGGAGAGATATTAAACTCTCCCATCCCATCCTGCGATGCCATTTGCTTGCGTTGTAATAAACGTGAAATAAACATTACTGGTAACAATAGACTATTAAACGATGTACTCCGCAATACCGTAAATCCAGCAGCGCGCGTTTTTTGCTCGAGTTCGCCCCGTTGATAACGACGCTGATGCTTCGAGTAATCATCCACATGACTCCACAACCATTGATGCTGTGGTACCGAACAAATCAAACATCCACCCGATTGCAATGCGGTATAGGTACTCTGCAATACCATTGTGTCTTCAGCGATATGCTCAAGTACATCAAACATGCCAATCACACTAAATTCGGCAACAAACGGCATATAGCGGGCATCGATTTGCATAAATTCCGCAGTAGGAATACGTTGGGCGGCAAAATACAACCCGTTGACAAATAATTCACCACCAGCAATTTTGACATGTGGGAAGTGGTGAGCAATTGCATTCATGACATACCCGGTGCCACAACCAATTTCGAAAAACGATTTCATCGTCGCCGAAAACTGGTGGAGCAATGTCAATATCACGTCATTGCGTACCCGAAACCAAAAATGACGGTTTTCTTGGGCATACAATCGCTCAAACGCATCGGCATGAAATCCGCCACCTTCATGCGCCAGGTCTGGCGCAAGCGCCACAAACCCATCAATCTGCGGAGCCTGCCAACCACACTGTGGACAGCGACTTGCAATACCCTCAATTGCATGGGCACATTTATTACAAACAATCATGTACGCTCCTTAAATACCACAAATCGCATCATAAAAAACAAATACACAGCCACAACACCTATCGCTGCTAGTTGCACATACGCATGAAACACATGCATCCATTCCACAAACACATACAGCATTGCATAGAGAATGATATAGCCACCCAAATATGCCAACACATACCAAAAAATTGTTTTACGAATCTGCTGGGTATCACCAAACGTAAATTGCCTATTCCCAAAATACCCCATAATTGTACCAATGATATATAACACCGTCGTCGCAATCATATAGGGTACACCAAGCCAAGTAAACAATAAATACAAGCCATAACCGACTGCATTTGATGTCACGCCGACAATTCCAAATCGAATTATTTTTTCAATTTCGGGAGTGATTATTTTTCGCATATAGCCAATCCAAACCCCGATGCCCCATACCCATTCCCGTTATACAACATATATCGGACGCCTTTATGATCGAGCACATAGGGGTATTCAATCATATCGCTATCCCATCCGGTATCAGATACATCTATGCCAACCTCGTCGAGCCGAAGTCGCCAAGCTACACCGTCATCACTTGAAGCATAACCGATACGGTATTTTTGGCCGGTGCCACTACGATACGAAAACCACATGTCATAGCCACCAGCATCATTCATCAACACCACTGGACGAGAAAAAGCCTGTGCTACACCGCGAGCAAATGGAACAGCCAATCCTTGGAAATCCCAGTGTTCACCGTCACGCGACATCGCATGATGAATCGGATGTATCATTTCACCATTACCACCGTCCCATGTGTGTGTAGAACCATACCACATACGATAGCCTTGCACGGTATCACCCAGGACCCAGGGGTACGACAAACTTACCGGATCAGTAGGATTGATGCCAATCAACGGTGTTTGATCAGCAAGGGTCAGTGTTTGTAAATCATCACTAACAATCAAACGTCCAATATCTCCACGCCACGTACCGTCAGGGCGTGTTTGCCACCCCATAAACAACATATATTGGGTAGTAGCAACAGTATAACAACCGCCTATACTAATACCGTGGGAGTAATAGCTTCCATCAGGTCCATATGCAAACACCGGAGTGGTATGTACATGTTCGACTTTGCGCGTCAGAATATCAAAATCAACATAACCAACAGAGGATCTTTTTTGTGCATCACGACCACTATAATATACTCGATACACATCATCAGCAAGCCATATTGGTAATGGATTAGATACATGACTTTGCAACAATGGATGCACCGGTGTCGGTGTGTAGACACACCCAAATTTGTGCCATTTCATACGTTAAATCTTTCGTAAACGCGTACTTGGAACCGCAGATCGTTCAGTTGCCGCACCGATATACAATCCTTCTGGCGCAACATCAGCGAGTAACAACACACCAGCGCCAATCACGCTTTTGGTACCTACCGTAATATGATCGCGCAATGTTGCGTTTACGCCAATAAAACAGGACTCATCAATAGTCACCCCACCCGACACCACAATATGTGATGCCAAAAAGCAATGATCATGAATCGTAGAATGATGTCCAATATGATTGCCACTCCACAATATGACATTATTACCAATCGTCACAAACGGTTGAATCGTATTGTCTTCCAAAATAAAGCAGTTTTCACCGATACGCCCATCATTGAGCACCGTTGCATGTGAACTGATATACGATGGGGTATGGTAGCCCTTTTCACGTACCGCCAGATATTTTTCACGACGGATTTGATTTACTTTAGAATAACCCAAGGCTACGAATAAATCATATTCGCTCGGTGGATAAGATTGTTCGATTGTGTCAAAAGGAACTACAGGTAACCCACAAAAAGTTTCACTTTTGATATATGGTGCATCTAATGTAAAGGCAACTACATCATAATCACTGTCATTGGTAAAATAATAGTACGCCAGTTGCCCGATATCGTCACTGCCAAAAATGATGATTTTTTTGGTGGTCATATATTCCTCACAATCATCAATCCTATTACCGTATTACCGTATCAATCACAAATAGTGGACGTTGTTTGCTTTGCTCAAATATACGAGCCACATAGAGACCAACAACCCCTAAGCAAATCAAAATCACGCCCGTACTCAAGATCATCAAGACAAATATACTCGTCCACCCCTCAAGGAAGCCATGTACAAAATAACGATACAATAAATATGCCACCATCAAAAACCCCCCGAAAGCAATCATAAATCCCATAATTGCAATCCATTCGAGAAATTTGGTGGTTTGAAAAAACATTCCACTCAACGCATGCCGAATCAATCGACCAAGCGAGTACGAGCTTTTGCCGGCAGCACGTTGCTCATGCGTAAAATTTACAACTCCTTGACGGAAACCAAGCCACCGCAAAATAAATAAATAGTGCCGTTCACGTTCGCTAAACTGCAGATAGCCATTGACGACTTTTCGTGTCAACAACGAAAAAGACCCCTCGGTGCCATCGATTTTGTAGTCAGAAATCCACGACATCACGCCAAAATACCATGATGCCATGGCGGTGCGGAACCATGAATGATTACGCACCACCCGACGCCCCAACACTAAATCAAACCCTTCGTGCAGTTTGGCATACATCGTCGGGATAAGTTCAGGTGGATCTTGTAAATCACAATCCATCACCACAACATACTCACCTTGGGCTGTCTGCAACCCCGCTGTGATTGCAATATGTTGCCCAAAATTACGACTCAAACGCACCCCTACCACACTAGGATAGAGTGCTTGCAACAGGACTATTTCTTCCCATGCATCGTCAGGGCTTCGGTCATCAACCAAAATAATTTCGAACGGCATAGCCATCGATGACAATGTCGCATACAACCGTTCGCATAGCGCAACCAAACAGGTGCGACATCCATATACGGGGATTACGACACTCATCATCGGTTTTGCCACAACATACTCCATCAATCCCGAAACAATCTACAGACATTATACACAAGACACTAACTCAACCCCACCGTATTGCCGTCACTATCAATATCAATGCGTTCAGCACCTGGATGGGTCGGTAATCCTGGCATCGTCCGCATATCACCTGCTAACGGATAAATAAACCCGGCACCAGCAGCCAAGCGCACCTCGCGAATCGGGAAGGTGTAGTCGCGTGGGGCACCCACTTTACTCGCATCGTGGCTCAACGAATACTGTGTTTTGGCCATACAGATGGGCAAGTTGCCATACCCCAGCGCCTCATAACGCTCGAGTTGTTTGCGGGCATCGCTACTGTATTCCACCACATTGGCGCCATACACCTGCGTCGCCAAGGTTTCGATTTTTTTGGTCAATGACCACTCAAGCGGGTACAAATAGCGGAATTCGCCTGGTTGCAGACAGGCTTGCTCTACGGCAGCCGCCAAGGCATCGCCACCTGCACCACCATCACTAAATACGGCACTTTCGACCATCGCAAACGCCCCAGCAGCCAGCGCTACTTCACGCACCACCGCAATTTCTTCGGGATGGTCCGTAGGGAACCGGTTCAACGCCACCACCACCGGTCGCCCAAATGCGGCTGCATTGGCGATTTGGGCGCGCAAATTACTACATCCTGCATGCACATCTGCCGGGTTGGCCGCCAACAATTGCGGGTCAAGTGGCTTACCGGCGACAATTTTGTAGCGACCACTATGCGCCTTGAGCGCCCGAATCGTACAGACCAACACGACGGCATCGGGAGTCACGCCCGACACACGACTTTTGATATGACAAAACTTCTCGAAGCCGATATCGGCACCAAAGCCACTCTCGGTCACTACATAATCGGCCCGCGACAGCGCCACCCGGTCAGCCATCACCGACGAATTGCCATGGGCAATATTGGCAAATGGCCCACAATGCACCAATGCCGGCGAGCCTTCCAGCGTCTGGAGTAAATTGGGCTTGAGCGCTTCGCGCAGAAGCACCGTCATCGCCCCCGCCGCCTTGAGATCTTCGGCGGTTACTGGCGTGCCATCTTTGCGTTGGCCAATCACCATCCGCCCGAGGCGCGCCCGCAAATCGTGAATATCGCTGGCTAGCGATAACACCGCCATCACTTCGGATGCCACCGTAATATCAAATCCAACTTGGCGCGGCGGACCATCTCCTTTGCCACCCAAGCCCACCACCACCGACCGCAACATGCGGTCGCTGATATCGAGCACCCGTGGCCAGCGAATCGAGTACGGATCGATGCCTAGCGCATTACCATGGTGCAAATGATTATCGATCATTGCCGCCAACAGATTATGTGCTACCCCAATGGCGTGGATGTCACCGGTAAGGTGCAGATTAAATTGCTCCATGGGAACTACTTGGCTATAGCCACCCCCGGCTGCGCCTCCTTTGATACCAAAGGTAGGGCCCATTGAGGGTTGGCGGATTGCCACCACCGCCCGATGCCCGCGCGCCGACAAGGCCTGACCCAACCCAATCGTGGTGGTGGTTTTGCCCTCGCCAAGCGGCGTAGGGGTAATCGCCGTCACCACCACATAGCGGGCTCGGCGCGCACCGTGGATGGCAGTGGTGTCGATTTTGGCCATGTAGCGCCCATATGGTTCAAGGTATTCCGACTCAATTCCCAATGCATCGGCAATCGTGGCGATTGGGCGTAATGTCGCAGCTTGGGCAATTGCTAAATCTGACAGCATTGGATTTCCCTCACATCAATAAATCATAATAGGTAGTGTACTATTTTTGCGTGCGCCGTGTATCACGCCAATACCATACCCCGCCAGCACTGAAGCATAGTACCCACACCACATGCGAAATCCACATGTATTGCACATAGGTCATGTAGCGCACCGTCAGGGCTTGGCTTTGTGGTGGCACGACAATCCCCAAAAAAGCGCCATTCACGCTCACCGGCGCGACTTTTTTCCACACCTGGCCATCAAAACTCTCAGCCTGCCAACCTGACTCATACAATGTGCTCAATACTACTAATGATGCACTTGATGTCACTGGGTACTGCAATTCCACCACATCACCCTTGGATTGATACTGGGTAATCGGTAATGGTTGCGCGAGATGATAATCTGGAATATGAATGTCTGATACGCTCGCAACGTGTTGTACCGGTATCCGCCAAAACGCCCCCATGCGGTGTTTCACCTGATACACCCACACATCGTTGTATTGGGTGACTAATACAAGATTGGGGTGATCTATGGGTTGAGCTGCAAGCACCACGGCAATGTTACTCATCCAAAACATCGTACTATCGTAATTGGGGGCAATGGCGCGATTTAATTTGCCATATACCGTTATCTTGCCGCCCAGTTGCTGGATTAATCGTTGATAGTACGGCGTAAAAAAATTATTGTAACTATGCACAGAAGCAATCCCCAGCACTGCGTTGTAGTTAGGTGCGAGTAAATATTCGAGCGGGCCCGCAACAACGGCAAACCGTGCACCCGGCGGCACTGATTGACGAAGTGTCTGCGTCAATGGGGTGGTATGGATGAGCGCACGCCGTGGTTGCACCACCAACAACGGGACAGCCGTGATTACTACCGATAGCCCTAAGGCCACCCATACCATCAACGACGTTGGCCGCCAATACAGCATTATGCTGGTCACAACCAGCAAGCCAATGCGGCCAAGATCCCACGGCGCAATCGACAAATCAAACCAGCGCGCAACGATGAATCCACCACAAACTAACAGGCATTGAGCACTGATTATCCAGCCCAACATCCGCCGAATGTCTGCCACAGACAAGCGCAACCATGCATCATACCCGTACGCAATCACAATAACCATTGGGAGCACCGTGCTCCAAGCAGGAGTCCAGGCAGACAAACGAAACCCAGGGAATACGTGGATCATTAGCGTAAACAGCGTCGGGACGACCGTTACCACCCATAACCCACTCACACAGATGAGCCACCATCCAGCCCTGCGCCGTCGATAGACGATTGCTACAACCGACATCACCCCAGCCAACAACGTGATATGTGCGCCATCGAATTCTAACGGGTAGCTATTCACCATCGGATTGCCAAACAACTCAGGGACAAACCGTGTCACCACATACAACAACAATTCTTTAACCGAAGTAATGACTTGAATTGCCTGCAAAAAAAATTCATCCGTCACCCAATATCGTTGTGAGTCACGATAGCGCACATACAAATCGAGATAAGCAGGGAGCGTCAATGCAATCCCCACAGCACCTGCTGACCCCAAAAATCCCACTCGGCGTGCCACATCCCACCACAAGCCTTGGCGTAATAGCGGCCAACTTATCACCCCGACATACCCCGCCAACATCCATCCACTATAAACTGCAGTTTGTGGATACCCCATCAAAAACAATCCATACGTGGCAAATGCGGCTATCAACCAACCCAATCCATCTGTTTTGCGAAAAACCCGCATGATTGCATACAGCGCTGCCGCCGTCCAACATACCGAGGCAATGTGCATTGGGAAGGTCAACCAATAGACCAAAAACGGCGTCGTCACCCCACTTACTGCCGCAAATAATCCTGCTGTCGGAGCAATGTTACCCTCACGACAAATCAACAATACCCACACCCCAAACAGACACAACAAACTGAGTGACTGTATGGCAATCAAATCATATGGATCGGTGATGAATTGAAACAATAGCCAGGTATAAAGATTCGCTGGGGTATTCCCCGTGATATGTTTTGCTTGCCGACCAAATTCATTAAACTCATTGCGCGTCACAATAAATCCCGTATGGGGAAGAGTTTGTTGGTTGACTATTTCTGGCAAAAATTCTTCTTCATAATCAGCCAGCTTCCGCTGTTCACAGGCAAGCATTGGTTTCGTCACATATTGCATACCATTAATTTGAGCATGACAGACCGGCACTAGTATGTTGCCACTCACCCATAACCAGCCCACGAATGCCACCATACAAGTCAAATAAATTATGCCCGCACGTCGATATGTATCTATCATCATTGACTCAATTCCACATTGTGCAACCAATCGGTTCATTCATTAACAATTAAGTAATTCTGTCCTTACTCATTCTTTTCTCATCCATTCCATTCTATTCTAAGGGACTTTCATTTATAATCACAATACCTAGAAGTAAAACTACGTCACCCATTAGGAGTTTGAATATGAAATTTTTATTACTCGTTATTGCCATCATACTCGCTGGGATTGGTGTATGGTATGTGACCAACGGTCCCATCTCCCCTGCCGTCAAACTCATCCCTGCCACTGATGTTACTATGCCGACCGCCACCATTGCCGCTCTGGCTGCCCAAAACAACAACGACAATAATCATGTCATACGGATTACCCAAGACGAAATCAATCAAAAGCTCCGCGATATCGGCACTGCCCAAGCCAAAGTCACCAATGTCACCCTTAGCAAAGATAATATCGCCATCGATTTGGTAGTGGGGGGGATCAAAGGGACCTTGAACACCGGGTTGGCCGTCGCCAATGGTAATATTATTTTGGCCAAACCGCATCTCGATGGCGTCATTGGAGCGTTGCTGCCCATCGAAAAAATCTCCCAATTGTTTGAAGACGAAATCAACAAACGCCTACACGACAAAACCCCAGTCCAAGACCTGCATATTATGGATGGCGTCATCGAAATCACCTTGGCAGGCAAATAACCAGCGGTGCATGGTAGAATACAAATAACAATAGATGTGCACGGAGCGGCTCTTGGTTTGACGCCCCTCCGTGTCCCATAGTCTGTGAGGAGAATACCGGCATGGCTGGAGCACCCGATCAACTTTATCGCATTCGCCATTCAGCGGCCCACGTGATGGCCCAAGCGGTACGCGAAATCTTCCCCGATGCGTTGATTGCCATCGGTCCGCCGATTGACGATGGCTTTTATTATGACTTCGATCTACCCCGCGCCTTGACCCAAGAAGACTTTGCCGATATCGAAACTCGCATGCGCCGCATCATCGCCGGCAAACACCCCTTCGTGTATCGCGAAGTCAGCGCCGCCGAAGCACGTGCTTTTTTCCATGATCAACCCTACAAAATCGAACTCATCGACGGCCTGTCCGCTGGTCAAGACGATAACGGCGACACCAGCAAAGACAAAGTGGTTATTTCGACCTATCGCCAAGATACCTTCGAAGACCTCTGCCGCGGCCCGCATGTCGCCACCACCGGCGACATCCCCGCCGATGGCTTCAAGTTGATGAGTGTGGCTGGCGCTTACTGGCGTGGTGACGAAAAGCGCCCCCAACTCCAACGCATCTATGCCACCGCTTGGGCCTCCAAAGCCGAGCTCGACCACTACCTCTTCCAACTCGAAGAAGCCAAACGCCGCGACCATCGCCGCCTTGGCCGTGAACTCAACTTGTTCTACTTCTCCGAAGATGTAGGCGCCGGTTTGCCCTTGTTTACCCCCAAAGGTGAAATGTTGCGCTACTTGATGGAATCGTACGTCCGTGAAGTGCAAACGCGCTACGGCTATCAGCACGTCTGGACGGGGCATTTGGTCAAAGAAACGCTGTACCACAAGTCGGGGCACTACGACAACTACCGCGATTCGATGTTCCCCCCCATGGTCGACGGCGACACCATCTTCCGCCTCAAACCAATGAACTGCCCGTCACACATGACGCTGTTCAAAGAAATGGGCCGTCATTCGTACCGCGAATTGCCGATGCGCTTTGCCGAATTCGCCACCCTCTATCGCTACGAAGACAGCGGCGCCCTCAGCGGCTTGACCCGGGTGCGCTCGTTGACCCAAGACGACTGTCACGTCTTTTGTACGCCCGACCAAATCCAAGTCGAATTTAGTCGCTGTTTGCAGCTCATCAACGAAGTTTTGACCGCCTATCGCTTGTCAGACTACCGCGTACGCTTGTCGTTGCGGGGCAACGAAGGCAAGTTCGTCAAAGACGACGATAAATGGGAGCGCGCCACTGCCGCCCTCAAACAAGCCCTCGATGCCAACAACATCGTTTACGAAGCGGTCGAAGGTGAGGCGGCGTTTTATGGTCCCAAGGCCGACTTTTTGGCCAAAGATGCACTGGGTCGCGAGTGGCAGTTGTCCACCGTCCAAGTCGACTTCATCCAACCCGAACGCTTGGGTGTCGAGTACGTCGGCGAAGATGGCCAAATGCACACCCCGGTGTTGATTCACCGTGCCGTCACTGGGTCGACCGAGCGCTTCATGGGCGTGATGATCGAGCACTACGCCGGGGCATTCCCATTGTGGTTGGCACCGACGCAGGCCGTTATCATCCCTATTTCGGATGAAAAACATGGTGCCTACGCCCAAGAAGTACAAACCAAGCTCACCGCACTCGGCATGCGGGTTGAGCTCAACATGAGCCGCGACCGTATGAACGCCAAGATCCGCGATGCCCAGCTCCAAAAAATCCCCTACATGCTCGTCATCGGCGATCGCGAAGCGAGTGCAGGCGCAGTAGCGGTGCGCACGCGTGCGGGTACTGATTTGGGTGCATTGGCACTCGACGATTTCATTGCCCGTGCCCAACACGAAATCACCACCAAAGCATAGCGCAGAACCAAACGACACCGTTGGCATCATGTCAACGGTGTCGTGTTTTCATATGAGGGAGGCTTGCATGCGTCGTTTTATTTTTGGGTTACTCTTTGGCTTAATTGCCGGTACCGTGGTGGGGATTTGGTGGTTGCGCCGCATTGGGTCATTCGATGACCCCAATAGCCTGGTTGGTTCCCTCGTTGCTGCCGCCCGTGAGGCCGCCGCAGCCCACGAAGCCGAGCTCACTGCCCGCTTTCAACAACAGGCCAATGATACCGCACCCCAACGCGATGATGACAATATCTATGCCTAATGCACTCGCACCACAAAGGATGTCATTGTATGTTGCGTGAGTCAATCCGAGTAGTGCATGCGGATAAACGGTGGTGGCGGGCAGTAGCCGTGGCTGGGTTGTGCGGTATGACTCTGTTTGGCTATCCGATTGGCGCCGGGTTCATTATCGCGCATCTCGAAAACACCCGAAAAGGCTACGCCACCCCCTTACCACCCTTGGTTGACTGGTCAACCCGTTGGCTGATGGGGTTATTTGCCATCCTGATTGATTTTATTTTTTATGCATTACCCGCTATGGTGACCATACTGCTCTTTTTTTGTGGTGGGTTGACCCTCGTCATGCAACGCGCCGATGCATCCCAAGTTAGCGTGTTATGGTTATTTGGCATCGGCTTAGGGGTTTGGTGGGTGACCATGTTTTTGAGTGGGGTTTCGGCCATTGGGCGGCTCGTCTATGTCGACGATAGTGGCGCCGAACGCTGCCTCAGTGGTTACCCACTCCGTGAAGCATTCCGCCGACACGCCTGGAAGTATTACGCCACGGCACGCATGTGGAGCCTTCCGCTCTACATCATACCGCTCATCTGCATCGGCAGTATGCCGTGGATTTTGGATCTTGGTGGCATTGGGGCCTGGGTTGGCGGGAGTGTGGTGGTGTGGCTTTTTTTTAGTAGTTTGTTTTATGCCCACCTCGTCACCATGCAAATCTATCATCGCGCCGACCAGCAACTGCAGTCTGCCGACTTGACACGCCCACAATTCGGCATGGACTAACACCACAGTAAGATTGACTGCCCACGGAGGATGGACATCCTCCGTGGGCAGTCACGTATTATATGCTCTGCCCTTTGAACTGACTCATGTACAGATGGTGATACAACCCGCGTTGGGCGAGCAACTCGGCATGGTTGCCTTGTTCGACAATCTCGCCACCGTTGATGACCAACACCTGGTTGGCGTCGCGGATAGTGCTCAAGCGATGGGCAATCACAAAGCTCGTGCGTCCTGCCATCAGGCGCAACAACGCACGCTGGATGCGCACTTCGGTGCGGGTGTCGATGCTACTCGTCGCCTCGTCGAGAATCAAAATCCGTGGATCGGCCAAAATCGCACGCGCAATCGCCAATAGCTGGCGTTGTCCTTGGCTCAGATTGCTGGCACGTTCCGACAATTTTGTCGCATATCCATGGGGCAATAACCGGATAAAGTGATCGGCATCGGCCATTTCTGCAGCGCGGATACATTCTTCGTCACTGGCATCGAGCCGACCAAAGCGAATGTTTTCGAGGACCGTATCTGCAAACATGAAGGTATCTTGTAATACCAAGCCGAGCTGACTGCGCAAACTCGCTTTGGGAATGTCTTGGATGTCGATACCGTCGATATGGATGCTGCCACCATTGATTTCATAAAAACGACTCAACAAGTTGATAATGGTCGTTTTACCTGCACCGGTCGGTCCAACCAAGGCAAACATCTCGCCCGGCTTGGCCACCAGCGACATGTTTTTGATAATCGGCGTCCCAGGATCATAGGCAAACTGTACACCCGCAAAAGCCACGTCTCCACGGAGCACCATGGGCGTG